>Ga0315273_10002019_pt1 | contig 23670 bp, 23 predicted proteins | sample YL17G02_0_MG_FD_205753 | JGI IMG/M metagenome (GOLD analysis project Ga0315273, IMG submission 205753) | Sediment microbial communities from Yellowstone Lake, YNP, Wyoming, USA - YL17G02_0 | ecosystem: Environmental > Aquatic > Freshwater > Lake > Sediment | place: USA: Wyoming | collected...
GGTGGACGGCGGACATCCGCAGCTTCGCCAAGGCCCTGGCCGAGCCGGTGCGCAGCGGGCTCACCGCGGTCTCGTACGCGCTCCCCAACCTCGAACTCTTCAGCGCGCGCCTGGCGGTGGCGCACGCGGAGCCGGTGCCCGTCCTGCAACTGGCGCTGGCCGCGGTCTACGCGGCCGGCTACGGCGCGGCGGTGCTCGGGCTGGCGGCACTGGCTTTCCGGGGGCGGGAGTTCAAGTGAGCGCGGTGCAGGCCTTCGCGCGTTGGCGGCTGCCGCTCGGGCCGCTCGCCGCCTTGCTGGTAGGGGGGACGGTGGCGGTCGCCGCGGCCCACTACGCGCCGCGGGCGCTGCCGGCGGGGCAGGCCCTGGAAGAGCTGGCGTACTACCCGTCGGGACGCTGGCTGACGGCCGCGAGCCTGGGCGAGGCGGCCACGCTCGCCGACCTCACCTGGCTGCGCGCCGTGCAGTACTACGGCGAGCACCGGCTGAGCGACAACCGTTTCGCGCTGCTCTACCACGTCTTCGACATCGTCACCGGGTTGGATCCCCGACACCGCAACTCGTACGTCTTCGGCGGCACGTCGCTGGCCCAGGAGGGCGGGCAGTTCGAGCGCGGGGTCGCGCTCCTGGAGAAGGGGCGCTCGGCCGACCCGCAAGCCTGGGTGTACCCGTTCGAGATCGGCTTCCTGTACTTCGTCCAGAAGCGCGACCACGGCACCGCGGCCCTGTGGTTTCGCGAGGCGGCGCGCAAGCGCGATTGCCCGCCGTACGTCGGGCGCTTCGCCGCCTACAGCGCCGGCCGGGCCGGGCACCGCGCCGCGGCCATCGAGCTGTGGCAGAGCGTGGGGGAAGACTCGGACAACCGCGTGCTGCGCGAGAAGGCGGTCGGCGAGGTCCGCCGGCTGGCCCGCGGCACCCGGGACTGGGCGGCGGCCGAGCGCTGGGCGCAGCGCATGGAGGCGGACGGCAAGGCCGCGCCCGGGAGCGCGCGATGAGCGGCGGCCTCGGCTGGTGGAGCCCGGAGGCGGCGTGGGGCTGGCTGGCCCCGGCGGCGGCGGCGCCCTGGCCGGTGGTGGCGTTCGCCGCGGCGACCGGCGTGTGCTTCGGCTCCTTTCTCAACGTCGTGATCCACCGGCTGCCGCGCGGCCAGTCGCTCGCCTGGCCGGGTTCGCACTGCCCGGCGTGCGGGCATGCGCTGGCGGTGTGGGAGAACCTGCCGCTCGTCTCCTTCGCGCTGCTGCGCGGCCGTTGCCACGCCTGCCGCTCTCCGATCGCGTGGCGCTATCCGCTGGTCGAGGCTCTGTGCGGCGGGCTCTGCGCCGGCGCCGTGCTCTGGCTGGGCATGGGTGCGGCGGCGCTGTGGGCGGCGGCGTTCGCCGTCGTGTTGGTGGCCATCGCGTGGATCGACGCGGAGCACCGCATCATCCCGGACGAGCTCTCGGCGGGCCTGGTGGCGCTCGGCCTGTGGGCGCGCGGCCCGAGCCTCGTGGGCCTGACCGCGGGCCTGGCCGGGGCCCTGGCCGGCTTCCTCACGCTGTGGGCGGTGGCGTGGGTCTACCGGCGCGTGCGGGGCGAGGAGGGTCTGGGGGGCGGGGACGTGAAGTTCGCGGCCGGGCTGGGGGCTTTCCTCGGGCTGCCGGGCCTGCTGCTCACCATCGTGGGCTCGGCGGCCGCCGGCTCGGCGGTCGGCCTGTGGCTGGTGGCCCGCGGGCGGGGCAGCGGCCGCACGGCGTTGCCGTACGGGGCCTTCCTGGCCCCGGCCGCGCTCGCCGCGATGGTGGCCGGCCCGGCGCTCTGGCGGGGGTACCTGAGCCTCACGGGGCTGCTTCCTTAGGCCCGGGGAAAGGGCGGCCGGGCCTCCGTTGCCGGTGGCGGGCAGGCGCCACCCGGGGGGCGCCGAGAATGCCCTCAAGAGGGTGCCCGGCCTGCCGACAACTGCATGCGGGGTCGTCCTGTCCGGGCGCCGGCACCTGCGCCCATGGAAGGTCCGGCACACAAGGAGAGTGGGATGTTCTTCCGCAAGAAGGAGTCGCTGGTCGGTCTCGACATCGGTAGCCACACGGTCAAGGTGGTCGAAGTCGAGCCGCTGCCGGGCGGGGGACACCGCCTGGTGAACTTCGGCATCTCTGAACCGCTCCACGAGGCGATCGTGGACGGCGAGATCATGGACCGGCAGCTGGTGACGGACGCCATCGCCAACCTGCTCGAGAGCCGCGGCATCAAGACGCGCTCGGTGGTGGCGGCGGTGTCGGGGCGCGCGGTGATCGTCAAGAAGATCGCCATGCAGACGCTTTCCCAGGAGGACGCCCAGCAGGCCATCCTCTGGGAGGCCGAGCAGCACGTGCCCTACGACATCAACGACGTGTCGCTCGACTTCGAGGTGCTGGGGCCGCTGCCCAACGACCCGAAGCAGCAGCAGGTGCTGCTGGTGGCGGCGAAGAAGGACATGGTGCTGTCCTTCGCCGACCTGATCCGCGAGGCCGGCCTGACCCCGGTGGTCATCGACGTCGACTCCTTCGCCATCCAGAACGCCCTCTCCGCCAACTACGACTTCGGCCCCGCCGAGGTGGTGGCGATCCTCAACCTGGGCAGCGAGATCACCAACATCAACATCACGCAGGGCGGCGTGCCGTACTTCACCAAGGACCTGCAGGTGGGGGGCGACACCTTCATCGACGCGGTGCAGCGGCGCTACAACGTGACCCGCGAGGTGGCGGCGGCGGCGCTGCGCGGCCAGCGGGCCGACCTCGACGTCGTGCCGCTGGTCGAGCAGGCGTGCGAGAGCCTGGCCACGGCCCTCGAGCGGGCGCAGGCCTACCTGCGCACCACCGGCGAGACCGGCCCCATCAGCCGCCTGATGCTGTGCGGCGGCGGGGCCCTGACTCCGGGGCTGGTGCCGTTCCTCGAGGCGCGCTTCTCGGTGCCGGTCGAGGTGGCCAACCCGCTGGCCCGCATCCAGTACGACCCGGCGCTGTTCGGTGACAAGGACCCGGCGAGTGTGGCTCCGTTCCTCACCGTCGGCGTGGGCCTGGCGCTACGAAAGGTGGGCGACAAATGATCCGCATCAACCTCCTGCCCGCGGAAGAGAAGCAGGCGCGCAAGAGCCTGGCGATCAAGCGCCCCACGGGGATGCTGGTGCCGCTGGTCATCCTCGGGGTGGGCGTCACCGTCGTGGTGGCCAGCGTCGTGCACCAGCAGGCCCAGCTGCAGTCGCTGAACCGGGACCTCAAGGCCGTGGAGAGCGAGATCACGCGCCTGGGCCCGGAGGTGGCGCTGGTCGAGCGCCTCGGCAAGGAGCGGGCCGAGCTCGACCTGCGGCTGTCGGTCATCGACCAGCTCTCCGAGAAGCGCTTCGAGGCCGTGCGGCTGATGGACGAGCTGGACCGCGCCGTGCCCGAGTACCTGTGGCTCACCGGGGCGGTGCAGACCGGGCCCGACAAGATGAACGTCGAGGGCGTGACCTTCTCGAACCTGATCATCGCCGACTACATGACGCGGCTCGACCGCTCGGTCTACTTCGCCAACGTCGACCTGGGCGTCGCCGAGCGCGGTCTGATCGACGAGCGCGACGTGGTCAAGTTCAAGCTCACCGTGGACCTGACCCCGACGGCGCAGCCGGCGCCGGCCGGCGACCAGTAGGAGGGCGGCGACCGTGCGCGTGAACCTCAAGGACAGCAAGACGCGGAACCTGATCCTGACCGCTTTACTGGCGGGCGCCGGCCTGTACCTGTTCTTCGGGACGGAGTACATCCCCTTCGCCTTCCAGCCGACGGCCAAGCGCATCCAGGTCCTGCGCGCCGATTACGAGAAGAAGTCGAACGACCTGTCGCGCGCCCGCCAGGCGGTGGCCGATCTGCCGCGCTTCCAGGCGGAGTTCGCGGCCCTGCACGAGCGCTACGAGCTGGCCGCCGAGCTGCTGCCGGCCGACCGCGAGCTGCCGGGGCTCCTGCGCAAGGTCACGCTGGCCGGGCAGCAGGCGGGCGTCACCTTCCAGTCGGTGCGCCCCGAGCCGCCGGTGGCCAAGGAGCACTACACCGAGCTGCCCGTCCACATCGTGGTGCGCGGCGGCTACCACCAGGTCGGCCAGTTCCTGGCGCAGCTCGCCAACCTGGAGCGCATCGTCAACGTCGGCACCATCAGCGTGGCGAACTTCAACTCCCCGGACGAGGACGCCACCTGCGAGGCGGCGTTCACGGCCAGCGCCTACATGATGAACGCGGCGACCGCCGCGGCGGCGCCGGCCCAGGGAGGGAAGAAGTCATGAGGACGGCACGGAAGCAACGCCGGCGCAGCCGGCGGGCGGCGTGGGCCGCGCTCCTCGCCGCCGCCGCCATGCTGATCGGCGGGGGCTTCGCGACGGCGTGGGGCGCGCCCGGCGCCAAGGCCCCGGCGGCGGCCGCCCAGGACGACGCGGCGGTGCCCATGGTCCAGTATGACAACGGGCTGAAGACCGCCAAGGCCAAGGCCGAGACCAAGGTCAAGGCGGCGGTGACCGCGTCGAACGACGTCGCCGGCATGCTCGCGGGCCAGCCCGTGTCGGCGGCCCCGGCGGGCAAGGCGACGACGCCCCGGCCGGGGGTCAAGCCCGGTGCGGCCGCCGCGCCGCGCTCGGCGCACGCGGTCGAGGAGCGCCACCTGCTGAACCGCGAGGTGTACGTCTACAAGACCGTGGGGCGCCGCGACCCGTTCGCGTCGCTCCTCGAAGGGGAGTTCGAGACCACGGTGGGCAACCCGCTGTTGGACGTCTCGAGCATGAAGCTCGTGGGAATCGTCTGGGGCGCGTCGGACAAGTTCGCCTTGGTCGAGGACGGGCGCGGGCACGGCCACGTCCTGCGGGTCGGAGACCCGGTGATCAACGGCTATGTCGTGGGGCTCACCAAGCAGGAGCTCCTCATCCGGCAGACCTCGTACGGCGACAGCCAGACGGTGACCATCCAACTCCAGCGGAAGGAAGGTAGCTCCGATGAGAAGTAATGACCGCGTCACCCGTCCCGCCCTGCGCGCCTGGGTGCTGCTGGCGGCCGTGGGGGCGGTTCTCGCGACCACGACGGTCGCGCTGCCCGCCGGCGCCCAATCGAACGAACCGTCGGCGCGCACCCGCCTGGGAGTCGTCCAGACCGGGCCCGGCCGCATGTCGATCGACGTGCAGGGCGCCGACGTCCGCACGGTGCTGCGCGCCATCGCGGAGTTCAGCGGCCGCAACATCGTGGTCGGCAGGGACGTCAAAGGGCAGGTCAGCGTCACCATCCGTGACATGCCGTGGCGGGACGCGCTGGTGTCCATCCTGCGCTCGCACGGCCTCGACCTGACCGAGGAGGCGGGAGCGCTCCGCGTCGACACCGGCGACAAGCTGCAGGCCGAGCTGCTGGCGCGCGAGACCAACGACGCGCGCCGCCTCGAGGTGCTGCCCATGGAGACGCGCGTCCTCAAGGTCAACTACGCCAACGCGCGCGAGCTCCAGCCGGTGCTGCTCACCACCCTGACCAAGCGCGGGCAGGTGCAGGTGGACGAGCGCACCAACTCGCTGGTCATCACCGACGTCCCGGGCTCGCTGGAGCAGGCCGAGAAGATGGCCCTGGTGCTCGACTCGCAGACGCCGCAGATCGAGATCAACGCCAAGCTGGTGGACGTGGACGTCTCGGCGCTGCGCGAGATCGGCATCGCTTGGTCGGGCACCAACCTCAACATCGGGCACACCGAAGACACCCGCGAAGACTTCGACGTGTCGGCGCCGGCGAGCAAACCGATCGGCACCTTCAAGGTCGGGACGGTGACCTCGATCGGGGCGCTGGAGGCGACCCTGACGGCGCTCGAGGTGCAGCGCAAGGCCAACATCATCTCCAACCCGCGCATCACCACCGTGGACAACCGCGAGGCCAAGATCCTGGTCGGCCAGAAGATCCCGCTCATCGTGCAGGACGTGGCGGGCAACGCGCTCACCCAGCTGCAGACCATCGGCATCCAGCTCAAGGTCACTCCCCACCTGACGGCGGACAAGCGGGTCGTCATGGACCTGCACCCGGAGGTCTCCGATCTGTCCACGCAGTCGACCGTGCAGGGCGGCGTGATCATCAACACCTCGGAGGCCGACACGCGCGTCATGGTGGACGACGGCCAGACGGCGGTGATCGGCGGCCTCATCCGCACCAACGAGGGCAAGGTCCGCCAGGGCGTGCCGATTCTGATGAACATCCCCATCCTCGGCTTCCTGTTCTCCAACACGGCCACCACGAAGACGCAGCGCGAGCTGGTCATCTTCGTGACGCCGAGGCTGATCCCGGCGGGCTCGTAGGCCACCGGCACACGCGCCCGGCGCGCGGCGCGTCGGGGCCAGGGGCGGGTGGGAGACCACCCGCCCCCTCGCTTTTGGTGCCGGTCGGCGCCGGTCGGCGGCGGTCTCGTTGACAGCGGCGCGGCCGCCTGGCTAGGGTTGGCCTGCCCGCCGAGCCGAGGAGATCCATGCCGCGAATCGCGATCCGATCGGGCGTGGCCGTGCGCCGCGCCCGCCGTCTCTCCGTCTGTCTAGGAGCCGCCGCAGCCTTGGTCCTGACGGGCTGCTGGTCGGCGCCGCGTCCGGCGGCGGCGCCGCCGCAGGGGCCGGGCGCGCACGACGCCCGGGTCCTGCCGCCGAGGGAGGCGGCGCGGCTGCGCGCGGAGATCCTCGCCGGCCTCCGGCAGCGGGCCGCTCGGCTGCGCGGCTTGCGGGGGCGCGCCGAGGTGCGGCTGTCGGCGCCGGCGTGGGGCGGGGCTTCGTGGATGGAATCGGCGGTGGTGGCGGAGGCGCCGGAGCGCCTGCGCCTGCGGGCCTACGCCGGCCCGACGACCCTCTTCGACGTGGCCGCGGACGGGGAGCGCTTCTGGCTCTACCTCCCCGAGAACCAGATGGTCTGGAGCGGGCCCCCCGAGGCGCTGCCGGAGATCACGGGTTTCCCGGGGCGGCCGGGCGACGTGGTGGCGGCCCTGCTCGGGCGGCCCTTCGGCACGCCGGACTCCTTGGATCTGGTGTCGGTCGACGCGGAGCGCGCGGTGGTGCGCTGGAGCGCTCCCGGGCAGGGCGAGGTGACGGCGCGTTTCCAGCGGCGGCCGCTCTGGGCCGAGGAATTCCGGCTGGCACGGGGAGATTCGCTCGTGGCGACGCTGAGCTACGGAGACTACCTCAAGGAGAGCGTGGGTTGGTGGCCGCGGCAGGTGACGCTCGCCTGGCCCGGTGAGCGCGCCACCCTGGCGCTCCAGTTCCGCCAGCTCGAGCTGAACCCGCGCGTCGGTTTGGAGATCTTCCAGTTCGCGGCGCCGGAGGGCGCGTTGCGCGTCGAGGTGGGCGCGGCGGGCGGGCGCGCGACGGGGACGCCGTGAGGCTCGCGGCGCTGGCTCTGGCGCTGTGTGGGTGCGCCATGGCGTCGGCCCCGGCTGCGGGCCCGGCGGCCGGCCCGGTGGCCCGCCTCGAGCGCGGCCTGGCGGGGACGCGCGACGTGGCGGCGCGCCTGGTCCAGGTCCGCCGCTCGGCGCTGTTCGACGGGCCGCAGCGCGCCGGGGGCCGCCTGTACCTGCGGCGCCCGGGCGATGCGCGGTTGGAGTACGACACGCCCGAGCCGCTGGTGCTCCTCAAGCGCGGGGACACCGCCTACGTGTATGTGAAGTCGCTGGCGCAGGTGCAGGTGATGCCGGCCGCCGGCGCCGGAGTGCCCATGGCCTGGGTTCTGGGCAGCAGCCTGGCCGAGATCCGACGCCTGGCCGAGGTGCGGGCCGTGGACGGGGAGGTGGAGATCGTGCCGCGGCGCGGCTCCGGCCTGCCGTGGGGCTCTCTGCGCCTCGGCTTCCGCGGCGGCAGCGACTTCCCGGTGCGCTACCGGCTCAAGGACGCGGGCGGCGACGAGGTGGAGATCCGCCTCGAGGACGTGCGCCGCAACCGCGGGGTGCCGGACTCGCACTTCCGGCCCATCTGGCCGGCGGGCACCCGGCGCGTGGACCTGGGGCGGTGAGCGCGTCCCCGCCGCCGCGCCCGGCCTCCCGGCGGCTGGCGCGCAAGCCCGAACACTTCCTCTTCGACCTCGACGACACTCTCTACCCGCCGTCCTCGGGCTGCTTCCGCCTCGTGGCCGGGCGCATCCACGACTACGTGCGCACCCGGCTCGGTCTGGAGGAACAGGAGGCGCGCGCCCTCCAGCGGCGTTACTGGCAGGAGTACGGGACCTCCTTGCGCGGGCTCATGGTGCACCACGGCGTCGAGCCGCAAGCGTACCTCGACTACGTGCACGACGTGCCGGTGGAGAGCCGACTGGCGCCCGACCCGGCGCTGCGCGCGGTCCTGGAGCGGCTGAGCGGGCACCGCCACGTCTTCAGCAACGGGCCCGAGGCCTACGTGCGCCGCGTGCTCCGCCGTCTCGGCGTCGAGGATCTCTTCGACCGGATCTTCGACATCGCGGCCTGCGGCTACATCCCCAAGCCCAACGCCGCACCCTACGCGCTCGTGGCGCGCGCGCTGGGCGCAGCAGACGAAGCGTGCGTCCTGGTCGACGACGCCCCCGCCAACCTGGCGCCGGCGTGGCGCCGCGGCTGGTTCACGGTGTGGCTGCGCGCTCCGGAGTCCTGGGCGGGAGGGGCGCCGGGGCTCTCGGTCCGGGAGGCGCAGGCGGGCGTGCAGGCGGACGCGGTCATCGCTTCGCTGGCGGAACTGCCGGGGGTGCTGGCGCGGGCGCTCGCGGAGGGCGAGGCGACGGCGGGCCTCTAGAACGGCTTGCCGAACCCCTCCTGGACGGCGCCGGGGCGGCTAGCGGCGCGGCGCGGCGAGGACGGCGGCGAGCGGGCGCAGCGGCCGTAGGAATTCGGGCGGCGTGCGGCGGGTCGCCAGCGTCAAGTCGCGGGGGCGCGCCAGCCCGAGTTCGCGGGCGGTGCCGCGGCGGACGGCGGCGAGCGGCGCTCCCAGCGTCGTGAGGACGGCGATCCCGAAACCCCAGCGGGTCAGCCGCTCGGGCCCCGGCAGGTGGAGGACGGGAGGCAGAGGCGCCGCCTCGGACCCGCGGCGCTGCGCCAGCAGGCGGACGGCCACCGCGAGCAGGGCGTCGGCCATGTCGCCGACCTCGGCCGGGCAGCGCCACTCGTCGTCGAAGAGCACGACCTCGCGGCCGGCGTCGGCGTCGGCGAGATTGCGCGCCAGGCGAGGGTCGGGCGGCGCCAGCGCGTAAAGCAGCGACGGGCGCACGAGGAGCGCGTCTGGGCAGTGCCGGCGGGCGCGCCCCTCCGCCTCGGCCTTGGCGCGGCCGTAGGGGAAGACGGGGCGGGGCTCGGCGTCCTCGTCGTACGGCGCGCTCTCGCCGTCGAAGACCATGTCGGTGGAGACGTGCACGAGGGCGGCGCCGGTCTCGGCGGCGGCGCGCGCCACCGCTTCCGTGCCGCGCACGATGACCGCGTCGAAGTCGGCCTCGACCGGTGAGTAGGCGGTGTGGAGGAGCACCTCGGGACGCGCGGCGCGGACGACGCGGGCGACGGCGGCCGCGTCGCCCAGGTCGAGGCGGAAGGCCTCGCCCGCACGGGGCGGGAGAGAGCGCGCGCGGCAGGTGTAACTCACGTCCCACGCGTCGCGGGCGCGCTCGCAAAGGTGTGCTCCGAGGAACCCCGAGCCGCCGGTGACGAGCAGGCGCGGAATCATGCGGCGCAGTGTGCGGAGGGCCGCGGTCGGCGTCAAGCGCGCGGGGCCTTCGGGTTGACACGCGCGGCCGGGCTCGGGCACAGTGGAGCGGCTGGCGCTGGAGCCTGCCCCGGAACGGTCCGGGACCGGGCCGGCGCCGTTTCATTCTCGGCCCGACCGACCATGCGTGTGATTGCGGGAGAGCACCGGGGCCGCCGGCTGGCGGCTCCGCGAGGGAGCACCACGCGCCCGACGCCGGAGCGCGTGCGCGAGGCGGTCTTCTCGGCGCTCGAGTCGCGCCTGGGCGGGCCCGGCTCGCTGGCGCAGGCGCGCGTCCTCGACCTGTACGCGGGCAGCGGCGCCCTGGGGATCGAGGCGCTGTCGCGCGGGGCGCGAACGGCCGTCTTCGCCGAGCGCGACCCGGCGGCGCTGACCGCGCTGCGGGCCAATCTCGAGGCGCTGCAGCTCGGCGCGCGGGCCCGCCTGCTGCCGGGCGACGCGGCGCGGGCGCTGGCCCGGCTGGCCGCCGCCGGCGAGCGCTTCGAGGCTGTCTTCCTCGACCCACCCTACGGCGGCGGGGAAGGCGCGCGGGCCCTGGCCGGGGTGGGCGGCGGCGGCCTCTTGCGCCCGGGCGGCGTGGTGATACTCGAGCATGCGGCCCGCGAAGCGGCGCCGGAGGTGCCCGGGCTGGCGCGCGAGCCGACGCGGCGTTACGGTAGCGTGTCCGTCACGTTCTATTCCCCCGCGGCCGCCGCTGCCCCGGCCGTGCCACCGCGAACGGAGGCTGCCCCATGACGGCTCCCCGCGCCGAGGTCGCGCTCTTCCCCGGCACGTTCGACCCGTTCACCAATGGCCACCTCGACCTCACGGCGCGGGCCGCCCGGCTCTTCCCGCGCGTCGTCGCGGCGGTGGCGCGGTCCTCGACGAAGGTCCCGGTGTTCAGCGTGGAGGAGCGGATGGAGATGATCGGCGAAGCGGTAGCGACCCTGCCGACGGAGGTGCGCGGGCGCGTCGAGGTGCGCTCGTTCTCCGGGCTGGTCGCCGGCTGCGCGCGCGACATCGGGGCGCACGTGATGATCCGCGGGCTGCGCGCCGTCAGCGACTTCGAGTTCGAGTTCCAGATGGCCCTGATGAACCGCAAGCTCTCGCCGGAGCTGGAGATCGTCTACCTGATGCCGGACGTGCGCTACACGTACCTGAGCTCGGGGATGATCAAGGAAGTGGCGCGACTGGGCGGCGACGTGACGGGGCTGGTGCCGGAGGCGGTCCTGCGGCGGGTGCTCGCGAAGTTCGGCCACGGGGGCGCGGCGTAGTGGGCCTCCTGCAGACGCTGGAGCGACGGGCCCGGCTGGCGCCGTGCCGCCTGGTGCTGCCCGAGGGGGGTGACCCGCGCGTGCTGCAGGCGGCCGATCGGCTGAGCTCCGGCCGGCTCGGCGAGGTCTGGCTGCTGGGGCCCGAGGGCGAGGTGCGGGCGGCGCGGGGCACGGCGGCGGCCGGCTTGACGGGTGTGCGCATCCTGGATTCGCAGTCGCCCGCGCTGGTGGAGCGCGCGCGCCAGGCTCTGGCCGAGGCGCGCGCCGGCCGCATCGCCGCGCAAGAGCTGGAGCGCCTGGCGCACGACCCGCTCTGCCAGGCGGCGGCCCTGGTGCGCGACGGCGAAGCGGACACCTTCGTGGCCGGCGTGCGGCGCTCGAGCGCCGACGTGCTGCGCGCCGCGATCTGGCTTCTGGGCACCGCCCCGGGGGTGAACACGGTCTCCTCGTACTTCGCCATGCTCAAGCAGGAAGGGCCGCGCGAGCGCGTGCTCTTCTTTGCCGACGGCGCGGTGGTGCCCGAACCGACCCCGTCGCAGCTCGCCGACATCGCCATCGCCACCGCCGACAGCTACCGGGAGGTGACCGGCGGCGAGCCGCACGTCGCCCTGCTCTCCTTCTCGACGCGCGGCAGTGCCGAGCACCCGCGGGTCGAGCGCGTGCGCGAGGCGGCGGCCCACGTGCGGGCGCGGCGCCCGGACCTGCACGTCGAGGGGGACCTGCAGGCGGACGCCGCCGTGGACGCGGAGGTGGCGCGGGTGAAAGCCCCGGAGTCGATCGTGGGCGGGCATGCCAACGTGCTCGTCTTCCCGGATCTGGACAGCGCCAACATCGGCTACAAGCTGGTCCAGCGCCTGGGCGGGTGGCAGGCGCTGGGACCGATCCTGCAGGGGCTGGCTCGGCCGGCCAACGATCTGTCACGTGGGGCCACGGCGCAGGACGTGTTCGACGTCTGTGTCTTCGCCCTGGCCAAGGCTGCGCAGGCGAAGACCCGGGCGGGTGCGGCGCACGCCGCCCGGAGCGAGGACAGGCCATGACGCAATACAAGCTCTCCGGGTTGTCGCGGCAGGTGGGGATGTCGGGCACCCTGGCGATCGAGGCGCGCTTCCAGGAGCTCAAGGCGCAGGGCAAGGACGTGATCTCGCTGGGGGCGGGTCAGCCCGATTTCGACTCGCCGCCGGCGGCGCGCGCCGGCGGCATCCAGGCGATCGAGCAGAACTTCACCCGGTACACGGAGGTGGCGGGCATCCCGTCGCTGCGCGCCCTCATCGCGCGCAAGCTGAAGGAGGAGAACGGCCTCGAGTACGCGCCGGGGGAGATCGTCGTGGCGGCGGGGGCGAAGCCGGCCATCTACCACGCCCTGCTCGCCTTCGCCGACCCCGGCGACGAGGTGCTGCTGCCGACGCCGGCCTGGCCGTCGTACATGGACATGGCGCGGCTGGTCGGCGCCAAGCCTGTCGAGATCCCCATCGCGGCGGCGAGCGGCTACAAGCTGACGGCGGAAGCCCTGGTGCGCGCCCTGCGCGGCGGCTCGGGAGGGGCGCGGCTGCTGCTGTTCAGCAATCCGTGCAACCCGACCGGCGCGGTGTACTCGCCCGACGAGCTGCGGCGCCTGGCCGAAGTCGTCCGGGGAGAAGATCTGTCGGTGATCGTCGACGAGATCTACGAGCGCCTCGTCTTCGACGTGCCCTTCCTTTCGATGGCCACGCTGCCCGGGATGCGCGAGCGCGCGGTGACCGTCAACGGCGTGTCGAAGTCGTTCGCCATGACCGGCTGGCGCATCGGCTACGCGGCCGGCCCGGCCGCCGTGATGAAGGCCATGCGTTCCATGCAGAGCCACACCAGCGGCAACCCGTGCAGCATCTCGCAGAAGGCCGCCGAGGCCGCGCTCGCCGCCGAGCTCGACGGCGGCGAGGGGCGGGAGATCCTGCTGCGCATGAAGCAGGCCTTCGCCCTGCGCCGCGACCTGGTGGCCCGGCTGCTCGACGACATCCCGGGGCTGACGTACGTGCGGCCAGACGGCGCGTTCTACTTCTTCGTAGACGTTTCGGCGCACTACGACCGGATGTTCTCGGGGCAGGACCCGCGTTTCGCGGGCGCCGCCCAGGAGGCGGGGGCGCCGCGCTCGAAGCTGCTGGCCCAGTACCTGCTCGAGCAGGGGGGCGTGGCGGTGGTGCCAGGGGCGGATTTCGGCGACGACCGCTGCATCCGCATCTCCTTCGCCAGCTCGGCGGAGGATCTCTCGGTGGCGCTCAAGCGCATCGGCAAGGCGCTCGCCGGATAGGCGGGCGTCGGGCCGGCGCAGCGGCACCGGCGGGAGGGAGGGCGGCGCCCGCCCTCCCGCGAGATCGCAGCGGGGCCGAGGAGGGACCGGAAGCCGTGCCGACGTACGAATACGAATGCCGCAAGTGCGGCCACCGCTTCGAGGCCATCCAGTCGATGAAGGACGCTCCGCTCACCGCCTGCGAGCGCTGCGACGGAGAGGTGAGGCGGCTGATCAGCGGCGGGGCGGGGCTGCTGTTCAAGGGTTCGGGCTTCTACCACACGGACTACCGCAGCGACTCCTACAAGAAGCGGGCGAAGGAGGAGGGCGGCGGGCGCGCGAAGGACGGCGCCCAGGGCGGGGCCGAGGGCGCGAAGTCTGGCGGCGAGCCGAAGGGCGGCGGCAGCCAGTCGGGTGGCGACGGGAAGCCGAAGGGCGGCGGCAGCCAGTCGGGTAGCGACGGGAAGCCGAAGGGCGCCGAGTGACCGCCGCCGGGGAGCCCGGGCGATGAGCGTCTTCGTCGATCGCGCCGTCATCGAGGTGCAGGCGGGCCGCGGCGGCGACGGCTGCGTCTCGTTCCGGCGCGAGAAGTACGTTCCCAAAGGGGGGCCGGACGGCGGCGAGGGCGGGCGCGGCGGCAGCGTCGTGCTGCTCGTCGATCCCAACCTCAAAACCCTCCTTGATTTCCGCCGTCGCCCCTTCTATCGTGCGCAGTCGGGAGAGCGCGGCCAGGGGAACAACAAGACAGGCCGCGACGGGGAGGATCTGCGGATCACCGTGCCGCCCGGGACCCTCGTGAAGGACGCCGGGAGCGGCGATCCGCTCGCCGACCTGACGCAGGCGTGGACCACCTGGGTGGCGGCCGAAGGGGGGCGCGGGGGGCGAGGCAACGCTCGCTTTGCCACCTCCACGCGGCAGGCGCCGCGCTTCGCCGAGCCGGGTGCCGAGGGTGGGAGCCGCCGCCTCGAGCTCGAGCTCAAGCTCATCGCCGACGTGGGGATCGTGGGCCTGCCGAACGCCGGCAAGTCCACGCTGCTCGCCCGGCTGACGCGCGCCACCCCGAAGGTGGGCCCGTATCCGTTCACGACGCTGAGCCCGAACCTGGGTCTGGCGGTACTCGACGAGGAGCGCCAGCTGGTGCTGGCGGACCTCCCGGGGCTGATCGAGGGCGCGCACGCGGGCAAGGGCCTGGGCCTGGAGTTCCTGCGGCACGTGGAGCGCACGCGGGCCCTGGTGTTCCTGCTGGAGATGGGGGCGGTCGATGCGCAGCGGGTTCTGGCGGTGCTGCGTAGCGAGCTGGGCGCTCACGCGTCCGAGCTGCTCGCCAAACCCGCGCTGATCGTGCTCTCGAAGTCCGACCTCGTGCCCCCGGAAGAGGCCGCCCGCGTGCGGGAGGCGCTGGCGCGGGATCACGGGGACGTGCTGGTCATCTCCTCGGTGACCGGCGACGGCTTGGCCGCGCTGCTCGAGCGATGCTGGCAACTGGTGGAGATGAGCCATGGCGGATGACAAATACTCCTCGCTGCGGGCGCTCGACGCGATGCAGGTGCGCAGCCTCGACGGCAAGAAGGAATACGTGGCCTCGCTCGAGGCGCGCGGCGACGAGCAGGCGCTGTCGCTCCTGGTCGAGTGCCTGTGCGACGAGTCGGCCTTCCTGCGCGGCTTGGCCGAGTGCGCCCTGTCGCGGCTCGGGCAGCGGGCCGCCGACGCGCTGCTGCCGCACCTGACGCAGGGGCTGTGGTTCACGCGCGTCTCGGTGGCGCGGGTGCTCGGGGATCTGGGGGCGCGCGAGGCGCTGGAGGGTCTCGTCGAGCTGGCCGCCGACCCGAACCAGTCGGTGGTCGAATCGGCGATCGCGGCGATCGTGCGCGTGGGGGCCGCGGGCCACGTGGTGAGCGTGGCGCGGGCGCTGCACCGGGCCCCGGCCGGAGTGCGTGAGTCGGTGCTGGCGGCGGCGCCAGCCGCCGGAGGCGAGCTGGCGAACCAGCTGGCGCGGACCCTGACCGATCAGGAGCTGATGACCGCCAGCGCGGACGAGGTCCTGAGCGAGACCCCCTCGCTGCTCGAACCCCACGCGGGCGTCGAGTGGGCGTTGCTGACCGGGCGCGGCGGGGGCCGGGGCGGGCCGGACCGGGGAGCGGCCGAGCCGGAGACGAACGACCCCGCCTAGACTGAGGTCGAAGACCCCACGCCGCCCGGCGCCAGGCCAGAGGCCGCCGGACGCCACCCGCCCCCGGACGAGCCGACGTGGAAGAGCTCCTTGAGCGCGGCCCGGCCGCGCGTCTCGCGCTGCCGGGGGCGGCGGATTTCCCCCCGGCTTTGGCGGACATCCCCGATCCCCCTGCCCGTCTCTATTGGATCGGCGCCGTGTGGCCGCCGCCGTGCCGCGCCGTGGCGGTCGTCGGGGCGCGCGGTGCGAGCCGCTACGGGCTGGAGGTGGCGGCCGCCCTGGCGGCCGACCTCGCCCGGGCCGGGGTCTGCGTGGTGAGCGGCATGGCGCGCGGCGTGGACGCGGCCGCGCACCGGGCGGCCCTGGCATCGGGAGGGACGACGGTGGCGGTGTTGGCGGCCTCCGCGGAGAGCGCGTATCCTCCCGACATGACTGCCCTGCACGCCGACATCCTGGCCGGCGGCGCCGCCTGCGCCGAGTACCCCGTGGGGACGGCGCTGCGCCGCGGCCTCTTCGTGCGCCGCAACCGCCTCGTCTCCGGCTTGTCGCTGGGTGTCGTCGTGGTGGAAGCGGGTCCGGCGGGCGGGGCGCTGAGCACGGCGCGCGCGGCCCGGCGGCAAGGACGCTTCGTGGCCGCGGTGCCCGGGGACGTCACGCGGGAGAACTCGCTGGGGACGCTCGCGCTGCTGCGGGAGGGCGCGGTGCCCGTGGGGCACGCGGGCCACGTGCTGGCTCTGGTGGCCGGTGCGGGCGGCGGCGCGGCCGCGGCCGGGCAGGGGAGCGGTGCCGATGAGGTCCTGCGCGGGCTGCAGGAGGGCGTGCTCACCTGCGACGGCGTGGCGGCGCGGCTTGGCTGGAGCGCGGCGCGGGCGGCGGCGGCGCTCGCCGCTCTGGAGATGGCAGGAGCCGTCCGCCGGCTGCCCGGCGGGTTCTACGCGCCGTGCGGGAGCGCCGGCTGGTGAAGCGTTTGCGACAGCTGGTGGAGGCCGGGGCGCTGGCGGCGCTGGGCGCGCTGGTGATGCCCCTGACGTACCGGCGGGCGCTGGCCGTGGGGCGCGCCGTGGGGCGGAGCGCGTGGGCCTGCGGGCTGCGCCGGGGCGTGGTCGAGGGCAATCTCCGCCTGGCGTTCCCCGGGTGGGAGGCGCGGCAGGTCGAGACGACGGGGCGCCGCTGCTACGAAATCTGGGGACAGGCGCTGGTGGACTATCTGCGCATCCCCAAGCTGCGCGACCCGGCCGCCTGGGCGGAAGTGATGGGGCCGGTGCGCGGCATCGAGTACCTGGAGGAGGTGCTGCGCGGCGGGCGCGGTGCGATCCTGCTGTCGGGCCACTTCGGCGTCTTCGAGTTCATCGGCGCCGCCACCGCCGCGGCGGGGCACCGCGTGGACTTCGTCGTGCAACCCCAATCCAACGCCTGGGTGGACCACTGGCTGACGGAGCGCCGGCAGTCTCTCGGCGTGGGTGTGATCCGCCGCGGCTCGGAGCTGCGCGAGGTGCTGCGCCGGCTGCGCGGCAACGCCTGCGTGGCGATGGCCGCCGACCAGGACGCGCGCGGGCTGGGGGTCTTCGTCGAGTTCCTGGGGCGGCCGTCGTCCACGCCGACCGGCCCCGCGGTGCTCTCGCTGCGCACCGGGGCGCCCATCGTGATGGGCTTCGCGGTCCGCGGCGCGGACGGCCGGCATCGCTTCACCGCGGTGCCGGCGCTCGAATTCGCGCCCAGCGGCGACTTCGACGCGGACGTGGCGGCTTTGACTCAGCTGCACACCTCCGTGCTGGAGCAGTGGGTGCGGCGGCATCCGGAGCACTGGTACTGGCTGCACCGGCGCTGGAAGACGGAGCCGCCGGCGGGCGCCGGCGGTCCCCGACGCCCGGGCGCGTGGCCGAGAGCGGCAGTGGCGTGCGCCCTGGCACTCGGGCTGGGGCTGGTCGGTGGGGCCACGGCGAAGGGCCCGGCGCCCAAGGCGGGACGCGCGTCGCCGGCGGTGCCGGCCGGGGAGCTGAGCGAGCCGCCGCGCTTCGAGCCGGCCGACGCGACCACCTTCGGCGGCGCGGGCACCAGCCTCCTGCCCTTGGCGCCGACGCGGGTGGCGCGGCTGGCGGAGGATCTCGTGGTGCGGCGCGTGCCGGGCGGTTGGGCGGTGGACGTGATCGACGTCTTCATCGGCGGCGGCGCGCCAGAGGTGGTGCCGGCGGGCCTCCCCGACTTCGAGGCGGCAGCGGACACCGAGGCGGTGCGCTCGACGCTGTCGGAGGTCCGGCTGCTCGCCGACGGTGTGGAGCTGCCTGCGTCGATCGAGCCGCCGCCGCTCGAGAAGGACCTGCCCGGGCTGGGCGGTGTCGGGCGCTTCTTCGTCTGGCAGCTGCGCTTCGCCGCCGACGAGCGCAAGGTCGTTCGCCTGAGCTTCCGCGTCGGAACGAGCGGCACGGAGGGCGGCGAGGAGCTGCTCTTCTACTACCTGAACACCGGCACGCCGTGGCGCGGGCCCTCGGGGCGGGTCAACGCGCGCGTCGAGCTCGGCCCGCGGGGAAGCGACGACTTGGTGGCGGGCTGGCTGCGGCCGACGCGCTTCGGGGTCACGGATTCGTCGGTGACCTGGCTGCTCGACGGTGAGGAGCCGGAAGAGGACCTCGTGGTGGCGAGCGCGGCGGGGCGGGATCCGCTCGGCGGTTTCACCGACCGGGAGCGCGGGCCGTTGGCCCTCGGGATGGTCGAGCGCGAGGAGTGGCTGGCGCGGACGACGCCTCGCGAATGGCGCTTCTGGCAGGCGTGGCTGCGCGCCCGCCTGGGCGAGGCGCCTGCCGACAGCGCGCTGCGCGCCCGACTGTCGGCCGAGCCCTGGTTCGCCGGGCGGCCGGCGGGGCGTTTGCGGCGGCCCACGAAGCCGGAGGCGGCTCTCCTGCAGGCGCTGACCCGGCGACAGGCGGAATGGGCCGGCCACGCGATCCCGCCCGACGAGAGAGCCGGCGGCCGCTAGGCGGGGCGGGGGGGCTGGCCGGCGGCGCTCGAGCCTCGACTCACACCCCGGCCGAGGCCGGACTCAGAAGCCGATCCCCTTCTTGTCGCGGTCCAGGCGTCCGTCGGGCCCGGCCGCCGGGATGACGCCGAACTGCTCCTCGAACTTCGCGAGGTTGGTGCCCAGGGCTCCCAGCAGCGACTTGGCGTGCTGCGGCGTCATGATGATGCGCGCGTGTACGCGGGTCTTGTTGATGCCGGGCATGGTGCGCGCGAAATCGAGGATGACCTCGGACGAGGAGTGCGAGATCACGCACAGGTTCGAGTAGATTCCCTCGGCCTCCTTCTCACCTAACTCGATCGAGATGGATTGCGGCGCTGGGACGGGGGCGCGGTTCGACTTCTCGTCCATGGCGGACTCCGGGTTCACGGGGGATTCCCCCCGGCAGGGGGAGAAATCGCGCGCCGCGGAATGCAAGCCGCAGCGGCGCATTCAGCCTAGGGGTGCAGGGGGTGGGCGTCAAGTCGGGCGGCGGTGCAATCTGCCCGACCCCGGCGGCAGCGGCCCCCAGACGCAACCCTCTGCTCGCCAAGACGATCCGCCGTCGCGTGGCACGCGCTTTGCTGTTTCTCGGAGGTGGCCCTCGGCCGCGCCCGCAGCGCTCGGGGGAGAGGTGTCCCATTCGCCACCGGACGGCAACGCGGAGGAGATCGTGACCCGGCAACCAGGCGCTAGCCCCTGTCCCTCCCACGACGCGACGACCCAAGCCGGGCGCGAGAGCGAGCTCGGCGCCTGGGTCGCGGCGCTGCACGAAGCCGAGAGCGAGGCCGAGGTGCTGCGTCTGGCGTTGGCCGCAGCCGCCACTTCGCCGGCCGTCGGTGCGGACCGGGCCTTCCTGCTCCGCGTGCGGCGCAGTGCCAAGCGGAAGCGGGAACTGAGCGGCGACCTGGCGCTGGGGTCCCGGCATCCCGAGGAGGCGGCGCCGCTGTCGGGTGACGCCGGTGCATGGGCCGAGCTGGCCTCCGGTGACGACTTCGAAGCCCTCGCGCCGGAGCTCACGGGGCTGGTGCGCACGCTGCACCTGCCGATCGCGGAGGGCGGGGACCCGGCGGCGGCCTCCTGCATCGACGGGCGGCCCCGCCGCGCCACGTCGCGCGACGGCGAGATGAGCCCGCTGTGGTGCGAGCGCCTCGGCGTGCGCGCCTACGTGGCGGCTCCGGTGGCGATGGCGGGGCGGGCCGAAGCGGTGCTGGTGGCCACGCGGGCCGGCGGCGACGGGCTGCCGGCCGGCGGCGCCGAGGCGATGCTGGCGTTCCTGGCCGCCCAGGCGGGCCTCGCGGTGGCCGGCCTGCGGGCGGTGGAGCGGGGGCGCCTGCGCCGCGCCCAGCTCGACACGGTGCGCGAGGTGGTGCGCGGGTTGTGCGAGCCGCAAGGGCTGGGGGCGGCCCTGGCCCGGCTGACGCGCGTGACCGCGCAGGCCAGCGGGGCGCAGGGGGCCTCCCTGTGGCTCACCGACGCCACCGGCCGCGGCGTGCGGCTGGAGCGGGCGGTGGGCCCGCACGACTCCGACGAGAACGCGGCGCGGGCGGGCGAGCTGCGGCCGCTGGCGGAGGCCTGCGTCTTCCAGCGCGAGTCGCCGCTGCTGGAGGACGCGGCCCTCGACTCGCGGCTGGGACCGGCGGCGCGGGGCCTGGGATCGGTGACCGGAGCGCCGCTGGTGGCGCTCGGCCGCACGCGGGGAGCGCTGCTGATCCATGGCGGCGCGGGGGACGACACGGGGGAGCCCGCGGCGTTCACGCGCGAGGACCAGGACCTGGTCGCGTTGTTCGCCGCTCTCGGCGCGCTGCTGGTCGAGCAGGCGGGGCTGTCGGCGCGCGTGGGCGCGGCGGAGCGCCGCTACGAGGAGGCGGAGCGCCTTGCGGTGCGCGCCCAGAGCCTGGCGCAGCTGGGCGAGATGAGCGTGCGGATGGCGCGGGAGATGACCAGTCCGCTGGCCTCCATCGCCGGTTTCGCGCGGCGGGTGCACGGGGCGCTGGCGGAAGGCGACCCGAACCGCGAGTACCTGGAGATCGTGGTGCGCGAGGGCGAGCGCCTCGAGCGGCTGGCCGCCGAGCACCTGCAGTACGCCGCGCTGCAGCGCTTCCATCTCGGCCTGGTGAGCCTCAACCACATCGTGCAGGAGCGGCTCGAGCAGATCGGTCCCGAGCTGGCCCGCAAGCGGGTGCGCCTGGTGAAGCGGCTGTCGCCCGACCTCCCGACGCTGCTGCTCGACGGGGACAAGATCTCGCAGGCGATCCACAACGTGCTGCAGAGTGCGCTGGAGGGCGTGGCCGCGGGCGGCTGCGTCAAGGTGGAGACGCGGCTGGAGGGCGGCGTGGCCGTGGTGGAGACGGCGCACGACGGGCCGCCGCTGGGCGGCGACCTCCTGGAAAACCTCTTCGTGCCCTTCGCGACCGGCGGCCGCCACGGCCCCGGGCTGGGCCTGGCCCTGGCGCAGCGCATCGTGCGCGACCACGGCGGCGAGATCGGGGTGCGGCGCGAGGGGGACTGGGGTCAGATCCTGGGGCTCCAACTGCCGATCATCGGCAACGAGGACCGCCGCGCGGGCCGGGACCGCCGCCGCTGGGGCGGCGAGCGGCGCAACCGCGTGGCCCAGGCGTAGGCTCGGTCGGAAGACGCCTGGCGCGCCGCCGGCGCCCGCCCTGGGCGCCCTTGACCGGCGCGGCAACCGCGTGCTAGAAAATGACCTCGCGAGTCGCGCGCCGGCGCGTCCCGCCGCCACACGCCGGCCTGCGACCCTAGCTCAGCTGGTAGAGCACCAGACTGAAAATCTGGGTGTCCGCGGTTCGACTCCGCGGGGTCGCACCATCCTTCCCTGACGACCTGTCCGGCGATCCGGACCGCGGAGCTGGTGTAGCTCAGCTGGTAGAGCAGCGCACTCGTAATGCGCAGGTCAGCGGTTCGATTCCGCTCACCAGCTCCAGTCCACTCAGTCGCGGACGGGTGGCAAGCGGCACAGGGCCAGAGGTCGGCGCGCCGGGGCCGGGAAGCGGCCGCGGGAGAAGCGGCCGGCGCCTGGCCCCTTTTGTTTGTCGCGACGCGGCGGCCCCCGGCCGGCGCGGGCGGCTCGGCGCCCGGGGGCGCCGATGGAGAACAGCGTGGCGATCGATCTGGTGAGAAGCGTCTCCGGGCTGCGGGGCATCGTGGGTCGGGGACTGACCGACGACGTCGCCCGGGCCCACGCCGCGGCGTTCGCGGCCGAGGTCGGGGGCGGAACCATCGCCGTGGGGCGCGATTCGCGCCCCTCGGGGCCGCGCCTGGGCGAGGCCGTGGCCGAGGGACTGGCGGCCTCCGGGGCGGGCGTGACCGACCTGGGTCTGTGTGCCACGCCGGCCGTCCAGGTGGCGGTGGAGGAGCTCGGCGCGGCGGGCGGCATCATCCTGACGGCGAGCCACAACCCGGCGCCGTGGAACGGCCTCAAGTTCGTGGGGCCGGACGGCACCTTCCTGGGCCCCGCGCGCATCGGGCGGCTGTTCGCGGCCGCCGACGCGGCCCTCTTGGAAGACCTCTCGGTGGGCCGGGAGGCGATGCGGGTGGCGCGCGAGGACCGGGCCGTCGCCTGGCACGTGGCGCGGGCCTTCGCGGTGCCCGAGGTGAGCCGCGAGCGCATCGCGGCGGCGGGGCTGCGCGTCGTGGTGGACGGCTGCCGCTCGGTCGGGGGTTTGAGCACGCCGCGCGCCCTGCGCGAGGCGGGCTGCGAGGTGGTCGAGCTCGACTGCGTGCCGGACGGGCAGTTCACGCGCGGGCTCGAGCCGCTGGCGGAGAACCTGGGGGCGCTGGGCCGGCGGGTGGTCGAGACGGGTGCCCACTTCGGGGTGGCGCATGACCCCGACGGCGATCGTGCCGCCCTGGTGGACGAGCGCGGCGAGCCGCTGGGCGAGGAACTGACGCTGGCCATCGCCGTCGCCGTGGTGCTGGCGGCGCGGCCGGGCCCGGTGGTCGTCAACCTCTCCACGTCGCGGGCCAGCGAGGACCTGGCGGCGCGCCACGGCGTGCCGTTCACGCGCGCCCCGGTCGGGGAGAGCAACGTGGTCGAGGCGATGCGGGCGGCGGGCGCCGTGGTCGGCGGCGAGGGCAACGGCGGCGTCATCGTGCCGGCGGCGCACCTCGGGCGCGACGGCACCGTGGCGGCCCTGCTCGCCGCCCAGTACCTGGCGGGCGGCGCCGGGCCGATGTCGCGGGCGCGGGCGGCCTTCGGGGGGTACGCGATGCGCAAGGAGAAGGTGGAAGGGGTCGCCTGGGCCGAGGCCCGGGCGCGGGTGGCGCGGCGCTTCGCCGATGCGCGGCTGGACACTGCCGACGGGCTGCGCTTCGCCTGGGCGGGGGAGTGGCTGCACGTGCGGCCCTCGGGCACCGAGCCGATGGTGCGCGTCATCGCCGAGGCGGCCGACGAGGCCCGGGCGCGGGAGCTCTGTGCCCAGGCCCGGGAGGCCCTCACGGGAAGCGGCGGAATCTCGTAGAATCAGGGCCGCGCGGCGGGCCGCGCGGGAGGGCGACTCATGTGCGGGATCGTGGCATACCTGGGCAATCAGCCGAGCCTGCGTATCCTGGTCGAGGGGCTCAAGCGCCTCGAGTACCGGGGCTACGACTCGGCCGGGGTCGCCTTCCCGGAGAACGGGAACATCCGCACGGTGAAGTGCGCGGGGAAGATCTCCGCCCTGGAGCAGCGCCTGAAGGGTGAGCGCCCGGCCGCCACCGAAGGCATCGCCCACACCCGCTGGGCCACGCATGGCGAGCCCAACGACCGCAACGCCCACCCGCACGCCGACTGCTCCGGACGCCTCGCCCTGGTGCACAACGGCATCATCGAGAACCACACCTCGCTCAAGAAGATCCTGCTCGAGGAAGGCCACCGGTTCGCGACCGACACCGACACCGAGGTGCTGGCGCACCTGATCGAGAAGTACCTGCCCGGCCACTCGCTGGAGGAGGCGGTCTCGAGCGCCCTGCAGCTGGTCGAGGGCACCTACGGCATCGCCGTGTGCCACGGGGACCATCCGGGCGTGGTGGTGGGCGCGCGCCATGGCTCGCCGCTGGTCATCGGGGTGGGGCAAGGGGAGTACTTCCTGGCCTCGGACGTGGCGCCCATCCTCGGCCACACGCGCCAGGTGGTCTACCTGAACGACGGCGAGATGTGCACGCTGGCGCGCGACGGCTACCGCACCTCCACCATCCACCGCGAGCGGCTCGAGAAGAAGGTGGAGCAGGTGGAGTGGGATCTCGAGATGATCGAGAAGGGCGGCTTCGCGCACTTCATGCTCAAGGAGATCTTCGAGCAGCCCGACTC
>Ga0315273_10002020_pt1 | contig 23665 bp, 1 predicted proteins | sample YL17G02_0_MG_FD_205753 | JGI IMG/M metagenome (GOLD analysis project Ga0315273, IMG submission 205753) | Sediment microbial communities from Yellowstone Lake, YNP, Wyoming, USA - YL17G02_0 | ecosystem: Environmental > Aquatic > Freshwater > Lake > Sediment | place: USA: Wyoming | collected...
AGGGGGGTGGTCGTTGCCCCGGGATGTGTCGACTGGTACGTCACCCAGCCGGTCTCAAGCCCCATCGGATCCGTCGCCATGTGGGGCTGCCAGGCGACGTACGCATAGAGGTTTGGCGAGTCGATGTCCTGTGCCGGGTCCTCACTCAGCCACGAGGCGTTCCGTGCGTCGTACCATCTGGCACGTGCGTACGCCAACCCGGTGACCGGGTCGTGCCACAGCCCGTGGAACAGGAGGGGTTGGCCGCCGGGGAACGCGCCGGCGAGGGTGGTGGAGGCAGCGGCGCGGCTGTCATAGGCCAGGGCCAGGCGTTGGGCGAGGGCGACGCCGGGCTGGGGCTGGCCCGCCACGGCGGATGGGACGTCGAACGCGTACGTCTCGGTGTGGGCCAGTGCTCGGCCAAGTGTGTCGGTCAGACTGGCCGTCAGGCGCAGGCGGAATCTCGCCCCGCGCTGCCAGCCGGCGAGTGGCAGCACGGCCAACGTCTCAGCGGGTGGGTCCTGACCGACGTTGGTGTTGGGTGGCAGATGGCCGATGGCGAGGTCTGCCGCCGGCATCGCCTGCCAGTAGCCGCCTGCCTGCATCGTCTCGAGGACCAAGCCCTGCCCGATCGAGCCTTCGGCGGCGGGGAGTGACAGCCCCACCACCACCGCGCCCGCGGCGGCCTGCGTTGGGTCGGTCACCGTCTGCGTCGCTGAGCCTGCGGCGGTGACAATTTCTGCGATTGCCTCGTCGAAGCGCAGCTCGCGCAGCTCGGGGCCGCTCTCGGCGTGGGCCTCGCCGTAGGGCGTGTACAGGTAGCGCACCGGGACCGGTGGGCTCGCCGGGTCGGCGCCCGGCTTCTCCTCGACCAGGGCGATGACGCTGCCGAGCTCGTCGCGCAGGATCGAGGAGATCCTCTCGGTCGCCGGCGTCGGGCTGCCCGCCGGGTCGAAGGTCTCGACCTTGAGTTGGACGGCGTCGTCGAGGCCGGAGGGGCCTCCCAGGTAGGTCTTCCGCCAGATCGTCTGGCCCTGGTAGTTGAGGCCCTCCTCGGCGAGCAGGGTGTTGCCTTCCCAGACGAAGCGGCCGGAGGCGATGAATGGGCGCTGGGCGTCGTCGGTGGAGCCTTCGGGGAGCCGGCCCAGCTCGGTGCGGGTCAGCATCCGGCCGAGCGCGTCGTGGGTGTAGCGGATGAGCTCGCCCGCGTGCGGCGCCCCTGCCTCGTCCTTGACCGCGACCTCGAGGAGGCGTCCCCGCCAGTCCCAGCGGTAGGCGAAGCGGTCGTCCTCCAAGCGCCGTCCGGAGAGCGAGCCCGTGATCGCCTCGCCGTCCCGGGAGAGCAGCCGCCCCTCGGGGCCGGTGGCGAAGGCGGTGGCCTCCCCGGTGGCCGAGCGGGAGATCGAGCGGAGCTGATCGCCCTCGGAGTAGCCGTAGCGGAAGACATCGGTCGAGCCCGCGGGATCGCCCTCGGCGAGGCTGCCCGCTCCGGGATAGCCGCCGGTCAGACGTCCCGCCGCGTCGAGGTCCCAGGCGTAGCCAAGGCCGGAGGTCAACCCTGAGCGAGTGACCTTCCGTCCCACGGTGGCGCCGTCGTTGGGCTCGCCCGGGCTCGTGCTGCGGTAGCCGTAGCCGAGCTGGCCCCAGACGGAGGCCGGCAGCGCGGTGGGCGCGCTCGATCCCGCGGCGCCGTAGGTGAGGGTGCCGAGCCGCCAGCGGGCGGCGGGGTCGCTTGATCCTGCGATCGGTGGACCGGCCCCGCCGAGGTAGCCGTAGCGGGTGGTTGTGCCGAGTCCGCGGGTGGACAGGCCGTAGAGGCGACCCGGTCCGCCGCCCCACGTCCAGTCAGCGCCGAGGGAGGCGCCGGAGGCGGCCGCGGTGAGCCGGTCGAGGGTGTCGAAGGTGCGTGAGAGCGCGAGCTGCTGTGCCTCGAGGGTGAGGCCCGTCGAGTTATCCCAGGGATCCCAGTTCCACTCCAGGCGCCGGCCGAGGACGGTCTCCGAGAGCGGCCGCGATCCCAGGTCGTAGCCGGTGGTGGCGACGGTGGCCCCGCTCGACCCAGGACGGCTGGCGGAGAGCCGGCGAGAGAGGGCGTCGTAGACGAAGGCGTCGCCGCCGTCTAGCGGAACGAGCCCCGCCGCGAGGACGGCGCCGGCGACGAGCGACGGTACGGAGGAGATCACGCGATTGCCCTCGTCATAAGTGTAGTGGACCGCGACCCTGTCACGTGTGGTCCAGGTGGCGACGGCGCCGTCCGGCTCGTAGGTGAAGCTCTCTCGCGTGGAATCGGGATGTGTGACAGCGCTGACCCGGCCGGACGAGTCGTGCTCGTAGGCGGTGGTCCAGTCGGAGCCCGGACCCGCGGAGACGACCCGGCGCAGCAGGCGGCCGTCGAGGTCGTAGGCGTAGCGGGTGACCCCGCGCCCGTCGGGGCGCACCACCGAGAGCAGGAGGCCGCGCGCGTCGTAGCCGAAGCTGGTGGTCTGCCCCGGCGCGGTGGTGGCGCGGATCACACCGCCGGTGCGATCGTAGTCGGTGAGGCTCAGCCGGCCGTCAGCGTGGCGCTCGCTGACCGGGCGCCCGAGAGCGTCGCGGGCGAAGTCGATCGAGTCGGTCTCGACAAGGCCGGTCTGTCCGGGGACGGACTCGCTCACGGTGACGCGGTCCGGCCACGGCGCCTTGGAGTCAGGCGAGTAGGTGTTGGTCGCCTGCGACAGTGCCGGCGAGCCCCACATCCCGCCGCGGCTCTCCGCGACGACCCGGCCCACCACAGGCTCGTAGACGACCTCGCTCTCGCGGCGAGCGCTCTGCCGCTCGAGCGTGCCCTGTGCGGTGCCCGGCCCGCTCCAGACGCCGATGACGCGGCCCGCCGGGTCGAACTGCTGCTCGGTGACCCGGGTGGCGCCGGCCGCGCCGGCGCCGAGCGCCTCGACGGTCCGGTACGCCGCCCCAAAGCTGGTGTACTGCGTGCTCGACGAGGCGAGGAGCTGCGCCGTCGGCGACGCGACCGGGTCGCCGCTCCAGGTGGCCTGCTGCAGCAGGTTGCCCGCCTGGTCGAACTGCCGCTTGACGACCGCGCCGGTCGGCTGGTCCTCCTGGTAGAGGCGGCCCCAGGCGTCGTAGCGGCCGCGCCAGACGCCGCGGTCGCCATCGGTACGGAAGGCGACCCGCCCAACCGCGTCGTAGCCGGTGCGCTTCTCCCCCGCTTCGCCGACGCGCACGCCGAGCACGCGCTCGGCCTCGTCGTAGGCGTACGTGGTGACCAGCGGCGCGCCGACCAGGGTGACCGCGGTCTCGGTGGCCAGCCGCCCGTACTGATCGAGCTGCAGGCGCACCGCCGTGGCCGGTTGCGCCATCGCGATCCCCGGCTGGGCCGGGTCGCCGAGGAAGGAGAGTGCCACCGCGGTCATGCGGTCGCGCGCGTCGTAGCTGTACTGCGCCTCGACCCAGCGCGAGCGCACGACGCCCTGCGTGTCGGCGTAGTCCTGGATGCGCCGCTCGCGCACGAGCCGGCCCGCGACGTCGAACGCCCGCTCGCCGGCAGACCCCGGCGCGGCGTTGTCGCCGAGCGGGCGCAACCGCCCGTCGGAGAGACCGGCGACGGTGCGCACGACCCGGTCCCAGGCGTCGCTCGTGACCTCGGTGCGGCCGCCGGCCGAGCTGGTGGCCGTTTTGAGGTTGTAGGCGCCGTCGTACTCGTACTGCTGCGCGAGCGCGTTCTGCCCCGACGCGCCGTGCTCGACCTTCTCGACGAGGCCGGCGCCGGCGGTGTGCCGGGCGTCGACGCCATACGCGACGCTGACCTGCGGCCCCGCATCACCGGCGCCGGTGGTGTGCTTGATCCGGCCGAACGCGTCGAAGTCGAGGCTGGTCGAGACGCTCTCGGCGTGGTAGGCGAGCGACGAGCTCGCGCTGGCCGCCGGCACCGGCAGGCCGACCGAGCGGCCGACGCCGTCGATGAGACCAGACGGCAGGTTGTCCTCCTGGAACGAGGCCGTCGCCGCCGCGCTGGTGAACGCGGCGTTGCCCTGCGAGGCCGCCGTGGTGGCGCTGACGATGGTCTTGAGCGCGTTCCCGAGCGTGAGGCGGTCGGGCTGGAGGCCGGCGCCTTCGCAGCCGCCAGCGCCGCCATCGGGGTAGCACGTGGCGCGCTCGGCGCCGTCGGGCAGGTGGACCGAGACCACGCGCCCGTCGTCCGCGTAGCCGATCGTCGTCTCGACGCGGATGGTCTCGGCCTCGCCGCCCGGCGGGCAGACGTCGAGCTGCTCGGCCAACGTCACTGTTCGTCCCTTGTCGATCGCGTACTCGGCGGCGTGGTCCCACGGGGCGCACACCTTCGCCGCCGTGGTTGGCGCGGCGGTGCTCGCCTCGCTCGGGTACTCCAGCTTCCACTCGACGCCGGAGCCGGAGTTGTTCTGATCCTGAGGATCCGGGAAGGCGACGGTCTTGGCGCGGCCGGTGGTCGGGTCGTACTCGAAGCGGGCGCGCAGCACGCCGGAGCCGGGCTGCTTGAAACCTTCGAGACGAAGCGTGGCGAACTTGCCGTGCAAAATCGCGGTGGTGTCGGTCTCGCTACTCGTCACGTTGGACTGCGGGTCGTAGCGGTACTCGATCGTGGGGCGGGTGGCGCCGGTGAAGCTGTACTGGGCGTACTCGGCGACCGGGTTGGTCACCTCGGGGAGCTTGACCTTGGTCAGGCGGCGCTGCTCGTCGAATTCGTACTCGACCGTGCGCGGCGAGTCCTTGACCCAGTCCTTGACCTGCTTGAGCAGGCCGTAGCGTGCGCCGTCGCCGCCCTGGTCTTGCGGCTTCGGGTTGTCGTAGTACTCGAGCTCAAAACGGCGCCCGAGGTCGTCCTCGATGCCGTTGAGCTGGCTGAAACCGTCGTAGGAGAAGCGGATGGTGTTGCCCTGCTCGGTGGCAGCCTTGTTCTGGCGGAGGCGGTCGGAGAGCTCGATCAGGCGGCCATCGGCGTCGAAGCGGGCGACGTCGTGGGTCCGGCCGATGAGCTGCCACCCCTGGCCGCCGCCGAGCTTCTTCAAGCGCAGGTAGAGCCCCTTCGGCACGGCGTAGCTGCCGGAGGGGTCGTCCTCCCACGCCTCCGACGGCGTGTCGCCGCCGCGTGGGTAGAAGCGGTAGACGGCGCCCGAGCCGTCGCGGTATTCGACCTCTCCGGTGACGCCGTTCTCCCGCAGGTGGGCGAGCAGCCCGGAGTGCCACCCGGCGGCGCCGAGCGCGCCGTAGCCGAGCGTGCCGGAGCGGTAGGCGCGATCGAGACTGACGGGGAGCATCCGCCCGGCCCAGGTGAAGTCGGCGGCGGCAAGCTGCGCCTCGCCGGCAACGAGCGAGATTCCCACCCCCGCCTCGCCGGGCGACCAGGAGGCGGCGTTTTGCACCGGCTCGGCGAGCGACGATTGAATCGGCGACGGCACCGTGTCCGCCCAGGCGGCCACGTGCGCCACGCCGGTGGGCGCAGGGTAGCTCTGCTCGTGAGCCTGGAAGAAGTCGATCGCTTTCTGCGTCGCCTGGCGGACCGGCTCCTCGGCGTCGGGGTCGACCGCGAGATAGGCGCGCAGGTACGGCCCGCCCGCGAGCAGCTCCTTGATGCGGTGCATCTCGGTCGGGTCGTCGCTCGTGCCGTCCTTGGGATCGGGCAGGTAGGACGGCCAGCTACAGCGCCGGCAGGCGCCGGCCTCGTCGGCGGTGAAGCTCTCCGGCTTGGACAGGCTGTCGGTGACGTCCTGGAGATGGTAGTCGCGCCGCGCCCGCGGGTCGGCGAGCAGCAGCACGGTCTCCTCGGACTCGTAGAGGTTATAGACGGTGGCGAGCTGGCCCGCCTCGCCGTCGCCGAGGGTGCCGGCGCCGGTCTCGGCCTTGCCGACGCCGACGCGGTGGAGGTGGACGACGACGTCGGTGGCGGGCCACCCCTCGCCGCCGGGCAGTGCCACCGCGCCGTCGATGGAGCCCTTGCCGAGCAGCGCGCTCTCGGGCAGCACGCGCAAGCTCTGCACCTTCGCGGTGAGCTGCTCGCCGAACGAGCCGGGCAGCGCCAGGCGCAGCTTGAGCGCGGCGGTGCCGGTGCGCTCGTCGCTCTCGCGGTCCTTGCTCGCCTGCTGCTCGTCGGTCGAGTGCTTGACCCGCAGCGGCACGCCGAGCGGCGCGAACCCCGCGGTGATGCGCTCGACCGCGTGCGGGCGCTGCCGCGGGTCGGCCGGCATGTCCTTTGTCTCGGGCAGGTAGAGCCCCGAGAAGACGAAACGTGGCGCCCCGATCGGCACCGCCAGCGGCCCGCGCGATCCGCCCCAGGTGTAGAGCAGCTCGGTGCCGAGCGGGTCGAGCCCGAGGTGGTTGGTGGTCCACGGCGCCTTCACGGTGAGCGACGGCCGCGGCTCGGCCGCCAGGCCCGGCGCGCCGTTGACCGCGCGCAGGTCCCACACGTCGATGATCGGCGCGCCGGCCGCGTCCGTGCCGCCCGCGAACAGCAGCGAGCGCACCCGGTCGACCTCGAGGCGCGAGGCGGTGTGGCCTTCGGCGCGCAGGTGGCCGATCAGCATCGATTCCTCGACGCGGCGCTGGGTGACGTCGAAGACATAGATCCCCGCGCTCCCCAGCGTCAGGAATAGCAGGTCGCCGGGCTTCTCCTTGGGCGTGAATGCCGGCGCCTGGGTGAAGACGCCGGCGAGCGTGCCGGTGATGCCGCGGTCGACCCAGGTGACGTCGTTGGCGAGCGCGACGTCGCGCAGTTGTACCGCCGTGCCCTTGACCGATCGCAGGCACCCCGCGACGCCGGCGGGCCGGAGATCGCCGGGCGCGGTCGGCGACGAGGCGGTGTGCACCGCGCCGATGTGGACGAGCGGCGAGTACACGTCGATCGAGGTCGGGCCGTGCGTGCACGTGGCGTCCTTGCAGCCGGTGCCCGCATGGACCGCCACCGCCGAGGTCATCGCTAGCCCGTCCAGCGCCGACGCGTTCGCGGGGTCGCCGCCGGGGTAGGCGCAGGCGGGAAACACGATCGTCTGCCCCTGGTAGCTCGCCAGGCGCCGCTCGCACTGGCCGCCGCCGCCGCCGGCCGGCTGCGCGAGCCGGTAGAAGCGGTTTAGGTCGACGACGGTGATCCCCGAGCCAGTGAGCGCGACGTAGCCGAACGCGCGCAGGTTGTAGCGGACGCGGAGCTGGTCGTTGCGCCGCGCGCGCAGCCCGGTCAGGTGATAGCTGCCGTCGCCGGAGCCTGAGGGCCAGGCGTTCTCGACGTCGAACGACCACGACTGACCAGTGGTCAGGTTGTCCACGGTGACGCGCTGGTAGCGGTCGTACAGGGGCTCGCTGGAGCAGGCGCCCTTGCGCCAGTCGGGCAGCGACTTCGGCTTCGGCGTGTCGTGCGGCTGGCTCGGCTCCCACTCGCCGGCTTCGCCGCGCGCGTAGGTGGACTTGAAGCTCACGTCGATGCTGTAGATGCCCTCCGCGTCGGGCGAAAGCAGGTCGAGATCGGCTCCGTACGGGTGGTAGGTGTCGTAGAACCGCTTGAGGTCGAGCGAGCGGCCCTCCTCGTCCTGCGAGAGCACCTCCATGTCGACCGGAATGCCTGCCGGCATCGCCTGCAACGCCAGCCACTCCGAGGCGGTGACGTCGGTGTCGGTGCCGAGCGCATAGGCGGTCTTCACCCCGCCGAGCGCGCTGCCGAAGCACGGCAGCGACGCGGCCCAGCCGGGCTGGCCGCTGCACGCGCCGGTGGTGGCGTTGCGGACGTCCTCGACCCGGAGCGCCTTGACGGACCACGTCGAGCCGGCGAGCGCGTTGTAGAACAGCCGGTTGTGGCCGTCGGTGGCGAAGGCGCGCAGTTGCGTGTCGGCGCCGTTCTTGATCACGAACCGCTTGAACTTACCCAACCCCGAGTGGTCGGTGGTGTCGAACGCGACGATGCGGCCGCTGCCCGACCCGACCACGACGAGATTGCCGAAACGCAGCAGGTCGCGCGCCTCGTCGCTATCGCCGAGCGAAGGCCCTCCCGGCTCGACGGACCCGATCGGATCGCCCGGGACCTTGCGGGTGCCGAACTCGAACACCGTCGGCGCGTCGGGCCAGTACGTCAGCTCGGTGGTGTCGGCCGCCCTGGACCTGATTCCCGCGAACTGGAGCGTGAGCCGGAAACGGTGCCCCGCCGGCAGGGCGCCGGTGGGCCGGATCGTCAGGTGAGTGCCGAAGCTCGACTTCGGCTGCTCGATATCGACGGCAATGGCCTTGGCGCTACCCTTGTGCTCGGAGCACTGCGTGGTCTCGCCGAAATCCTCCAACGTGACGACCTGGTCCGCGGGCGTGAGCGAGAGATCGACCAGTGCCCGGTCGAACTCCAGCTCGAACGAGTCGAGGCGCTCGGCGTCGAGGTCGCCGGGCGCTACCACGAGCAACAGCTCGTCGCTGCCCGTGAACTGAGGGCTCGTCCAGCTCGTGTCGCGGCCACAGACCGCGAGGGTCGGTCCGCGCTTCGGCGACATCGGTGGCGTCGACGGGTCGGTCGGCACGGCCGGCGCAAGATCGAACACCGCGAGCTGCGTCCCGTCCGCGAGTGGGAACTCCTCGACACCCTTGACCCGGACCGTGCCGTTGCCATCGTCCTTCGCCTCGATCTCGAGACGCAGGCGCTCGGTCGAGTCGTTGGCCGGCGCGCGGAAGCGGACGAGGTCGAACGGAGACGCCGAGACCAGCAGCGGCCGCTGCGGCCTCTCACCGGGCAACGCGCCAACATCGAAGAAGCTGCCGGTCGAGGGTAGGATCGGGCCGTAGTCCTTCGTGCCGACGATCCAGCCGGTGGCGCGGTCGCGCTCGATGATGCGCAGCGGCGAGTTGTTCAGCACCGGCAGGACGTAGTGCCCATTCCAGTTGAGCGGCACCGGCAGGTACACCCAGGAATCGGCGTACTGGTTGTAGACGACCGAGAGCTGGGCTGCGAGCTCCGGGGACACCATGCCGCTGAGAAGTGAGAGGTCGGCGCCCATCCCCCAGAACCACGCTGCGGTTGTCTTGGCGGTGAGCTCCACCAGGAGCGACTGGAGGAAGCACTGCGACAGGCCGGACTGCTTGGCGTCGCGGCAGGTGCGGCGGGTGGAGGTGTCCAGCGCGCGGGCGCCGAGTGACGTGGCCCGTGGCCCGTGGCCCGTAGCCCGAGAGTCGAGTCCTTGCAGTGATCCTAGTTCGGGCTCAGGCATGACGGACGGGTCGTTGGAGAGGTAGCGCTGACCGCCTTCGGAGAGGACGCCGCCGATGGCGAGGAGGCGCAGGCGGCGACCCCAGGGGAGACTGACGGGGGCGCCGACGGCGACGAGGGCGTCGTCGGGGACCGAGACGGGCGCCGGCAGCTTGACGACGAGGCTCTCGCCGGCCTGACCCGCGAAGTCCACGTTGACATAGCTCGCCAGCGTCATGCCTTGCGGGGTGGGGATGCCGAGGCTCTCGGGAGTGAGGGTCCTGATGGTGACGACGGTCGACTGCGAGAATGCCGCTTCGGGCACCTCGATGGCGATGCCGTCGGGACTGGTGAACGTGGTCGCCTGCCCGGCCGGCGCGACGAAGCTCCGGCCGTCGGGCGAGACGAACGGGCCGAGGCGGAAGTGCGCGGCTTCGCCTCCAAGGGAGTCGAACACGCGCACCCACACTGTGTCGCTGATCGTCACGGGCCAGTCGAAATCGCCCACAACGCCCTCGAACGAGCCATCGGTGCGTGCCGAGTAGCTGTGCTGTGGCGCATTCCCCGAATGCGACTCAACGGACGGCTTAATGATCCAAGGCGTGTCGCCAGGCGCAAAACCTGGAACCGCCCCAGGATCGCCATAGACGGTCGCGACGCCGTCGAGCGGGATGCGGAGGTGGAACTTCTCGGGATGGAGCTGGCCGCCGGTCGGAATGGTGGCGTTGGTCGCGAAGCTCCATTCGAACGGTACCGGACCCTCGTACGGGGTGCCGGTAGCGTCGCGCACGCCCCCACTGAAGCGCGCGATGAAGTGGCGGCCGGGCGGTAGTGGGTATGCCGGCGCGAACGCCACGGTCAAGGCATCGATGAGCGAGACCGTGCCGCCGATGAAGGCGCCAGTGGGCTCGCCTGCACTGTTGGCGAACTCGAGCGTGAGCGTCGCGGCGGTGACGCTGGCCGGGTCGAGCCGCTCCGAGAACGTGAGCGCGATCTGCGTGCCGACCGGGGCGATAGCGCCCTCCGTCGGGACCAGCGGCGGCACGATCGCCGGCGGCACCGGCCGCACCGTGATGTCGATCTGGGCGATCGCGCCAGGCGAGAGCGTCGCGATGGTCGCGGTCCCCGTCTCGTCGAGCGTGGGGTGCTTTGCCTCGAGCGGGCGGGCGGCGCCGGCGGGGACCGGGACGCTGTAGCGGCCGCCGTCGCGGGAGAGGTCGGCGGTGCCGAGGCCGGTCGCGGTGACGCGCGAGCCGGCGAGCGTCGCGTCGGCGGCGCCGCGGACGAAGCCGGAAGCGAAGCCGATCGGCTGCTGCGCGGCGAGCAGGAGGTAGACACCCTCGCGGACGACGCCGTCGAGCGGCAGCTCGGAGGCGGCCGGCTCCGGAGACGCGATGAGACGCTCCGGAGCGCCCTCGACGCCGGCATGAAGGGCGATGCGCGCGGCCAGGCGGGCGAAGGCGCCACCGCCGTCGGCTGGTGCGTTCACCAGCTCGGCAAGCACGAGTCTCGGGTCGCCGGGGATCGCGGCCGGGGTCGCGGCGGGAGCGTCGAGCTTGAGGGTCGCCGGCCGCGTGAGCGTCTGGCCGGAGAGCTCGACCCGTACCCCGGCCACCATTGTGAAACCGTTCACGAGCGGGAGCGAGGCCAACTCGTCGGCGGAGAGGAGGTGCGCCGTGACGATGGTCTGCTCGGGCAACGCGCCCTCGGGAACAACCAGCTCGACGCCGTCGGGTGATGCGACCGAGCCGCCGGCCGGCGAGAGCACCGAGCCGCGCTCGAGCTGCTCTGGGAACGGGTAGAGGCGGATGTCCTCCCAGCCGGTCTGGAGCAGCACCTGCGCGGCGCGTTCGCTCGGCGACACGGTGAACGTGGCCGCGCCGGCGGCGGCGGGGATGCACGATTGCAGCTCGGCGCTGGAGAGCTGCGGGCGGTAGAGCACGACGTCGGCGGTGAACGGCGCCTCGAGCAGCTCGCCGCCGCCGGAGAGCACCAGCTTCTCCTCGAGCACCGCCTGCACGGCGAGACCCGACGGCCACGGTGAGGCGTCGTCGGCCGAGCGGGCGACGACGCGGGCGCGGGCGCGGCCGGTCGGCGCGACCACCGGCGGATCGAGCGCCAGGCTCGCGGCCAGCGCCGGGAGCGGCTGCGGCAGCGCGGCGCCGAGCAGCGGGTGACCCGCTCCGGCCGCCGGCAGCGGCGGTTGCGTGCTCCCAACATCTGCACGGACGATCGCGACCGTGCCGGGACCGGGCAGGATTACCTTGACCAGACCGGCAGCGATGCGCTCCGGCTCGTCCAGCGTGACCCACAGGCCGGTGCGGAGTTGGTACGTGACGGCGATGAGCGACTCGTCGGGGGTCACCCACGACGGCATAGGCAGCGTGAGCGTGACGCCGCCAGGAGCGAACGGCGTGGCGAGCCCTTCCGGCAATGCGACCGCGGCGGCCTCGAGCCTCACCTCGACCGCGGCGAGTGGCGTCCACCCGAGCGGCAGAAGCTCGGGTAACCCCTGATCGGAGAGCGGCGTGAGACGAACCGCCAACGGCCCAGTCGTACTCACCGCACCCGGGGCGGCGGTGAGCGCCAGTCCCGTCTCCCCGGGGGCGTCGAACGTGCCGCCGGCGAGTGGATCCAGATCGCCCGCGCTGGGCGCGAGCGGCGTCAGGCGGCTGTCGAACGGCACCGCGCCGCCCCCCGGCTCGAGGGCGAGGCGACGGACCACACGCGTGGTGCCGTCCTTCTCGAGCAGCAGCGCGTAGCGGCCCGCGGCGACGTTGCCGGCGAAGGTGAAACGGCCGCGGCCGTCGGTGACCGTCTCCGCGGCGGGCGCTCCCACCACGGCGGCGCCGGCCGTGCCGGGCAGGATGGTCTCGGAGGTAAACAGGCGAACGTGGGCATCCGGCAAAGGTCGGCCGCTGGCGTCGTCGTACGCCTCGCCGGCGAGGAAGGCGCCCGCCAAGCCGCCCGAGCCGGCCGGGAAGAACGCCGTCTGGAAGGTGGCGCCGAGCGCGTTGCCGGTGACGTCGGCGGCGGGCGGACGGACGGCGAGACGGACGGCGCGGTCGCGCCACCACGCCTCGGGCGCGGCGTCGAGCGAGATCTCGACGGCGGAGTCGTTCGCAGACCAGGAGAGAGTCGCGGCGTCCTCGCACGTCGCGGCCGACTCGGCATCGCACACGGTGATCGCGGCACCGAGCGCGACAGTTACCGGCGCCATCGCCTCGCTGAAGGTGACGGCGACCACGCCTGTCGAGCGGTCGAACGCGGCGCCCGTCACGGTCGGCGCGCTGCAGTCAACGCGCAGGGTGACGACGGTCTCCGCGCTCGCGTTGCCCGAGCGGTCCAGCGCCTGCACGCGCAGGAGCTGATAGCCGTTGCCCGGCAGCGGCATGTTCACCTTGAAGCTGCCGTCGGCCGCGGTTGTCGTGGTGAACGACAGGTCGCCGATGCGAACGCGCACCGTGGCGCCGGGCGCAGCGCTTCCCTTCACGTCGACGTTCTTGGCGCACACCACGTCCGGCAGCGCGTCGACGCTCGGCGCCGCGGCGATCGGCGAGGCGGCCACGGTGAACGTCGCCTGGGCGGCGACGAGCGCGTGGCCGACGAGGTCGGTGATACCCGAGCCGGCGCGCAGGTGGTAGCTCTCGCCGGGCGCGAGCGCCGCGCCGGGCACGAAGGCGACGGCGTTGCCGGCCATCGCGATCTGCCCGGCAACGGTCTCGCCTGTCGAAAGGCGCGTCAGCGTGAGCCCGTCCGCCGCCGCCAGCGAGGCGTGCAGCACCGGCTCGGAGAACAGCGCCATGACGAGGGCGTCGGGATCGACGCTGGCCGTGCCGTCTCCAGGAATCAGCTCGACGACGCTCGGGGCGACGGTGTCCCTGGACAGCAGCCGGCGCGCCTGGGCGTAAGGACCGTCGAGCTCGGTGACGCGGGCGACGACCGCAAAGGCACCGTCAGTGGACGGCATCTCGATCGTGGCGGCGAAGGCGACGTGGCGGCGACCATCCGCGCCGGCCGCCTCCCACGCGAGCGCCGCGGGCGCTAGCGTCGTGCCGTTGACACTGACCTGCCCGCCCTCGCGCGCCCATGCTTCGCCCGTGACGGCGATCGTGGCCGGCGAGGTCTCGCTGTAGCGGGAAAGTTCGGCCGGGCCGGTGAGCACGAGCGCCGGACCGGTCGGGTCGACGAACACCTCGACGGTGCCGCTGCCGACGTGCCCGAGCGTGTCCGCGGCCGTGACCGAGATCGTCTGCCCGTGCGTGGACGGCAGTGTCGCGTCGAGCGGCACGCCGGCGGCGAGGAACGCCCCGGTCGCCGGGTCGACTGTCGCGGTGACGGTCCCGAACGGCGAGGTGGCGACGACCGAGGCGAGGTTCGGCTCGTCGTCGATGTCGATCAGCCCGGAGACGTCGACGCTCGCGACCGCCCCCGGCGCGACGCCGGCGTGTCCGCGGGCATCGGGCGAGGTGATCTGCACGCGCGGGGCGGTGGTGTCGCGCCACACCACGACGCGGTCGACGGCGCTGCGGCCGACGCGGTCGACGGCGCGGGCGGCGATGACGTTGGGCCCCTCGGCGAGCGGTAGCGCCGGGCGCGCGAAGCTGCCGGCGCCGCCGGCCTGCGGCGTGATCGTGACCGAGACGCCGTTGACGGTGACCGTTGCGGCGCCGTCCGAGACGGTGCCGGCGGCCGGAATCGTGTCGGCGTCGAGCAGCGCTCCCGCCGACGGCGCCGTCAGAGTGACCTGCGGCCCGGCGCCCTCGGGCAGACGGACGACGACGAGGCTCTCGACGGTCTCGCTGCCGTCCGTGCCGGTGCAGGCGACCTGCAGAGCGTTGTCGCCGATGATGGGCAGCGGGACGTCGCCGGCGAGGAACGTGTCGTCGGCGAAGTTGGCCTGGTAGGACGAGAAACCGCCTGGCTGGCCGGCGGCGGGGACGCGAATTGCGACCGCGGTGCCGTTCAGGGCACGCCCGCGCACGCTGATCGCCGCACGTGCGACGCAGGTCTCGTCGTCCGGGTCCAGCCCGGAGATGGAGCAGGCGCCACCGCCAAGGCTGAAGCTATGCTCGGCGCGCGTCACGTTGCCGGCGGCGTCGTGCGCGGTCACCGTGACGGTGTAGCCGCCCGCATCGTGCACGAGGGTTTCGACCGATGTGGTGCTGGTGTCCAACGACGCGCCGTTGAGACGAACGATTGGCGCTGCGACCCCCGCGAGGTTGTCTGCGGCCTCGACGTGGAGCGTGAACGGGCGCGCGAACGTTGCGCCCTCCGCGAACGGCTGGCCGTCCGCGAGGATGGCGACAGTCGGCGGGGTGAGATCGGCGGTGACGTGCACCGTGGCGCGGCCGACGCGGTCCTGCTCGTCGCGAGCCTCGGCCACGATGGTGTTGGTACCCTCGGCAAGCGGCACGTCGAGCGCGCGGAAACTGCCGTCCTCCGCCACCGGGGTTGGCGCACCGGAAACGCTCACGACGCCGGTCGCCGTGGCCCGTCGCCGGCCGACAACGGCGCCGACGACGTCGGTGCGGGCGCGGTTGGTCAGGGCGCCGTTCGCGGGCGAGAGGATGAGAACCTGCGGGCCGCCGGCCGGCGCGAAGATGGTGACGCTCGCGGCCGCGTGGCGGCCGGCCGCGTCGGTAGCGATCGCGGTCAGTGTGCTCGTGATGCCGGCGTCGACCGGCACGCCAGATGCCGTCCAGCCGGCACCGCCGACGAGCGCGGCGACGCCGTTGACGGTGACTGCCGGCGTCCGGCCCGAGACCGTGCCGGTGACGGTCACGTTCGGACCCTCGACCGTCGCGCCGTCGAGCGGTGACGTGATCGTCACGCTCGGGTCGGGCTCGAGATCGATGCGGAACGACACCGAGGCGGAGGCGCTGCGGCCGAGCGAGTCGGTCGCCGTCGCCGCCAGCGTGTAGTCGCCCGTCGTCCCGATGGGCGTTCCGCTCGCGAACGGCGCGCCGTTGAGCGTCGCGGTCAGCGTGGCCGCGAAATCGCTGGCGCGCACGATAGGCGCGACCGTCCGCAGGAACGTTGCCCCCGCCGTGATCGGCAGAGCACCGTCGAGGATCTCAACGCGCAGCTTCAGCGAGTGAACGGTGAAGTGTCGGGTGAAGCGCGCGACGTTGCCGGCGGCGTCCGTGAGCTCAATGTCGACTGTGTTGTCGCCCTCGACCCACGGAATTGGCGTGACGCTGAAGGAGCCGTCCGCGGCGACGGTCGCCGCGCGACCGGCGACGAGTGCGCTCGCAAGGTCGGCATCGGCGAGGCCGCTGAATCCTGGCGGTCCCTCGGTGAGGGCGGCGCCCTCGGGCGGTGTCGTCGAGTGCAGCGCCGGAGCGGTGAGGTCGATGCGGAACGACACCTGGGCGTTCGCGGTGTGCCCGGCGCAGTCGGTGGCGCTCGCGACGAGCGTGTGCTCGCCCTCGGCTGCGATCGGCGTGCCCGCCGCGTACGGCGCGCCGTCGAGGGTGAGGCTCGGCGCGGGCGGCGCCGATGCTGCGCCGTCGCTCACCTCGGCGCGCGGTGCGATCGCGCGGTTGAGCAGCGCCGGCGCAGCCGGGAACGGCGCACCGTCGAGCGTGATCGTGACGACAGGCGGCGTGGCATCGACGCGCCACGAGCGCGAGACGCGCGCCGTGTTGCCGAGCGAGTCGGTGGCGATCGCCGTGGCGGTCGCGACGCCGTCGACGCTGCCGAGGTCGACGCCGGCCACCGACCAGCTCCGACCGTCGGCAGCGAGGGTGGCGGCGTACGACGCCGTCGCTCCGCCGGCAGGCGCCACGTCGAGACGCACCGCGGGCGGCTGGCCGCCGGCACCCGTCGCCGGATGGGAGTCGACGAAGCTGCCGAATATCGTGGACCGCTCGCCGGCAGGCAAACACCCCTCGCCGCTCGTGACGGGTCCGTCGATGGTGACCGCGGGCGCGGTGGTATCGAGCGTGATGGTGAGCCGGCTCGTAGCGCTGTGGCCCTGCGTGTCGGTGGCAACCACTGCGACCTCGTTGGGACCCTCGTCGAGCGGTACGGCCGCCACCGCGAAGGCGGCGCCGTCGAGCGTCGCTGGCACGCCGTTGACGGTGACCGAGGCGAGGTGTGGATCGACCGCCGTGCCGGACACGGTAACGGTCCGCGTGGCGATCACCGCGCCGAGGCCGGGCGAGAGAATTGTGATCACCGGCGGCGTGGTGTCGGCGTACACGCTGACGAGCGCCGGCGTGGCGTGGCCGAGGGCATCCGTGGCCACAGCGGTGAGGTTGTTGGCGCCTTCCTGAAGAGGGATCGCAGCCGCAAAGAAACGCCCTTGCGAGATGGTCGCGACGATGTCGTTGACGAGCACCGAAGCGAGGTGCGCATCGGCGACGGGGCCGGACACCGCGACGGTGGATGTCGCGACTGTGCTGCCGTCGGCAGGCGAGTCGATCGCGACAGCCGGTGAAACCGTGTCGAGGTCGAGCGTCGCAGCGCCGGTCGCCGTCCCGGCGCAGTTGCCGGCGACGATCGCGAGCGTCTTGATCCCGTCCACGCCGAGGTCGAACCCCGGCAGCAGCCATGCGCCGCCAGTCACGGTCGCCGGAATGGCGTTCACGGTCACCGAGCTCGCGTCGGTGCAGATGCCGGCCAGACTCACCACGCGTTGACCGACCAGCGAGCTGGGCGGCGGCGTTGCCAGCAGCGCCGACGGCGGCGCGATCGCCACCTGGACCTGGGCGCTGGCGGTGCGGCCGCCCTGGTCTGTCGCGGTCGCGACGATCCGGCCGACCGGCGCGGCGCCTATGCCGGCGGTCACCGAGAACGAGCCATCGGCCGCCAACGGCGCGGGCGCGCCGTTGACCGATGCGGTGACGGCGCCCTGGCCGCCGGTCACCTGCCCGGTCACCGGCACGGTGCAGCCGTGCACGAGCGCGCCTTCGGCCGGGGCCGTGATCTGAACGGCGAGCGGCATCTGGTCGGCGATCGAGCGATAGAGGACGCTCGCGGCATTGAGGTTGACGATCTTGGCGAACACCGCGCCAGTGAGCGAGGCGCCACCGTTGATGGTGGCGCTCGCAAACGGCGCGTAGACGAAGGCGCGGACGATCGTGCCGCCGTTGAGCGACACGCTCGTGCCCGACACCCACAGCCGCAGCCGCCAGGGGTCGCCGGCCGCGTTGACCCGGCCGCCGCCGTTGATCGACACCGCCCCGGTGCACAGGATGCGCACCTCGCCGTCGAGGGTCACGATGCCGTTGCCGTTGACGGTGAGCGAGCTGAAGAGGTATGTCCCGGCCGGCAGGGCGAGCGAGTCATTGCCGTTGAGGGTGAATGCGCGGCCGTCGCTGCCGCCGAGCACCACCTTGTTCTTCGCGGTCCGCGGGATTCGCGCGTTGTCGTTCGCCTGCAGCAGCGCCGTGCGCAATGCGGCTAGATCGATCGGCGCGCAAATGGCGATCGCGCCGGCGCTCGACCGTGTTCCCGTAACCACGGCGCCGCCGTTGAGCCGAACGAGCTTGCTGGGGCCGGCGGTCGCGTCGCCGCGCACCTGCGTCGGCCCGTTGAGGATGATGTCGCCGTTACTGCGGACGTTCCCGTGCCCCGCCAGCGCCGAGCCGGTGGCGACGCCAGCCGAGTCGACGATGAAGCCGCCGTTGGCGTTGAGCGTCTGGCATGAGAACGCCGCGTAGTCGGTGATCGCCGGCGGCAGCGCGAACGGATCGGTCTGCGCCTGGACGCGCACGGTGGCAAGAGTGCCGAGCATCGCAAGAGCTGCCGTAAGCAGCGGGATTACATGCCGGGCACGCGGGCGGGTCCGGTCGGCGTGCGGCAGTCGGCGATGGAGTTCAATGCTCGCTGGGGTCATCATCGCGACCATCTCCCGTGTGTTATTGCCCCGCCCGTGGCTGCCGGGCGCGGGTCGCTTCCTCTTCCACGAACGCCACCATCACCTCGAGCGGGTGCGGCACCCGCCGATACCCGTCGGGCACCTTGACAAGGTCCACCTGGAACCGTTCGAGCGATTCCAATCGTGTCGCCACGTCCTCGATCGTCGACGTGCCGCCGGCGGCGCCGACATGCCGTACGGTGCGGACCGGGAACGCGCCTTGGGCGTAGCCGCGGGCCGCGCCCAGCATTGCCGCGGGGGCGGTTGGCGCTTCATCACCGCCGGCCAGCACGTCGCCTTCGAGCTCTGTCACCGCGCCACGCGCTCGCTCCGACAGCTTCACGCGCGGGTCGCACCACACCTCGATCGGGCTCGCCCCGGCGCCGGCAGTGACCATGAGCCGCATCACGCCCTGGCCCGAGGCTCCGGCGGCGCGCACCGATCGCGCCGCTCCTTCGCCATCGGGCAGGCGTTGGACCTGGACCGCAGCGGCCGAGACGGCTCCCACCTGACGTGGCCCTTTGGGCGCGGCGGTCGTTTCCGGCCCGGCTTGCGTGGCGTTGCCGGCGCTGCGCAGCCGGCGGTTGAGCTCGGCGAGACGCTCGAAGCCGAGCGTGGAGTAGGTAGACGCCGCCGGCCGGATCTCGGTCACCTCGCGCCGCGTGAAGTCGACGACCAGCCGGCTGCCGTCGGGGCGAACCGAGACGATCCACGAGCCGCCGTAGTAGTCGGTCACCGGCTCGCTCGCCGAGGCGGTGCCGTCGGCGTCCGTCTGGACGACGTGGTGCTCGACCACGAACGGCACCGCGAACAGCGGCTCCATCGCCGTCTGTTCGTCGGCCCCCGCGGGCATCGCCGTGAGGACCGCCACGCTCGCCATGATGCCGATAAGCCCAGTTCTCCAGCGCAAATTCGGATGTGTCGCCATCGACGGCCTCCTTCAAAACACGACGCGGCGGTGCGGGAGCGGTTGAACGACGAAGCCGCCAGGAGTCAGCACCTCGACTTTCGAGCGCGAGGGGAGGCTCCACGGCGGGTTGCTCCATTCCCCGCGCTGCGCGAAGCGGCCGAGATCTCCGATCGAGTGGACCTCACCGACGTGCGGCTGATCCGGCAGGCCTTCGATGCTGATCAGGCCATGGCCGAAACCTGCCGTGACGATGATTCGCGCCGGGTCGTTGCCGTTCTCCGGCACGAAGCGCACGTCGCGCGGGACGCCGGGCAGCGGCAGCGAGTGAAGCAACGCGAGCGTGCCGGCCGCGTAGACCTCGACGCCCCAGCCTTCGCGCGCGACGGCGACGAAGGTGGACCTGGGCGTCTCGCCGACCGCATAGCCGACGTCCATGGCGACCGGAGGAGCGCCCGGAGGCAGCCCGGCCTGGGCGAGGAGCGTTGCCGCAGCGGGGTCGCCCACGTCGTAGCGGAAGAGCCGCGCGGCGGCACCATCGTTGGTGAGGAGAAACAGCGTCCCGTCCGGGCCGTGCTGAAGATCGATCACGGCTCCCAGCATGCCGGGCAAGACGAGCTCCGCGCCGGCCACGGGGTTCGCCGGTTCGGCGACGTCGATCGGCACGACGCGACCGGGGTCGCCCCCGGCCGCAAGCAGCACAAGCGTCCGATCCTGGTCGACGAGCCGCGCCGCCGAGACGGGATCGTTGCCGAGCAGATCGACGTGGCTGGCAAGCGCCGGGCTCGCGGGATCGGCGAGGTCCCAGACGTCGAGGCCATCCGCGAGGACCAGGAGCGTGGTGTCGAAGCCGACCACGCCGGCGACAACGCCGGCCGCGGGGAGCGTCCGCCGCGCCGGTGGGTCGCTCCACCATGCCGAGCCGTCGGGGTAGAACGCGAGCTCCACCGCACTGGCGCCCGAGGCGGCGGTGGCGATCCATGGGACTCCACCCCGGTTGATCACGTCATGGTTGGTGTTCCCGAAGGTGCCATAGAGCGACGAGCAGTCGCTCGGGGCGATCGGCTCCCATCTCGGGAACCAGTCGATGTCTCCCGTGGCCGCCCAGAGACCCCACGGCTGCCACGCGGACGGCGTGTAGTCGCCGCTCGACACGCCGAGGACGTCGGTCGCGCGGATGGTCGGCGGCGTCGCAATCCCGTCGAAGACCTCGTAAATGTAGCCCTCGCTGTTGTAGGTACCTTCGGCGTCACCCCAACGCACGCTCGTGGAGACAATGTCCTCGAGGCTGGATGCGTAGACTCGCGCCCAGCTCCAGCCGATCTCCTGGCCCCAGGCCACGCTGTCCGGATTGATCTCCGGCGGCATGACCCGCGGCCAGACGTGGAAGAGACCGGTCTCGGTGGCAACGAGGAGCGACCGCTCGAGGTCCAAAATCCCCACCACCGGCTCCCCGAGCTGCATCTCGCCGACGAGCCGCGGACTCGCCGGGGCGAGGAGGTCGACCTGCTGCAGCCTCCCGTCGGCGAGACCCACCCAGAGCTGGTCGCCCGTGCGCGCGGCGCCGCGCACCGCGGCACCCGACGGCAGCCATCGCGCAAAGAGCACCGGCGCACTGTCGCCCCAGCGCCAGATCTCGACGCTGCCGTCGGCGCGACCGAGCAGCAGCTCGCCGCCATTCCAGACGCTCCATGACGGTGTGCCGCTGCCTTCGAGGTCGACAGCGCCCACGAAGGCCGGCGCCGTTGGAGTCGTGACGTCGATCAGCAGCAGCTCGGAACCGGGAAGGTCCGTGAGCACGGCCATCCGGCCCGGGAACGCCGGGAACACCTCGAGAACATGAGCTCCACTCGGGACGGGCAGAGCGAGGGTGGCGACCTCGCCATTGCAGGCCGCGCTGATCGCGCCGGTGGTGCCGTCGACGAGCGGCGGCAGCAGGACGTGGAACGACGCGCCGTCCCCTTCCGACGCCAGGAAGAGATAGCCGGCGTGAGTGATGCCTCGCATAAGGGCACCCGACGAGATCACCTGCAGTCGGCCGGGCGATTGGATCGGGCAGTCGCCGCCATCGGCGCACACCCACGGAACGAGGTCGGTGCCGTCGAGCAGCAACGGCGAGCCAGTGCGGTTGTCACTTACCCAGTCCGCCGCGTGGGCGAGGCCGCCGAGCGGCGAGCCGACCGTCTCGTCATCGGCGTCCTCGGGTCTCCACCGTAGCGTCGGCTGGGCGACGAGCGTGCCGCCGTCGAGTGACGCCTGCCAGCCGCGGAGCCGGGTCACGGTGTGGCCGCCGAGGGCGACCGGGGCGACCACGACCCCGCCGGCGGGCAGCGTGCCGAGATGGATCGGTTCACCGGTCAGCGGCAGATCGGGGTGGCCGTCGCGCGCTTGAAGGGCGATCTCGTCGCCTTCGACGCCCTGGAACCTCGCGTAGAAGTAGCCGTCGGGATCGACCGCGATCGGTTGTGACGTCCACGTCCTCGCCGGGTTGGAAACGGTGATCGTCACCGGACCATCCGGATCCACGACCGCGCCAGCGCGTCCCGCAATCTGGAACCCGAACCCAAGCGGCAGCAGCGAGACCTTCTCCTGATCGAACACGGGTGGCCCGTAGTTGTCGGGCGGCAACGGTCCGAGCTCCACGGTCGTGCTCATGGGTTCGGTGGGGTCGCGGTCGGTGACGATCAGCTCGAGCCGGTCACCGGTCTTCATGCTGCCCCATTCCAACCACCAATCGAACGCCTCGCCCGACTCGATGGTCCGGGTCCATGGCTCGTCCGCGCCATGCCGTACCTCGAGGTCCAGCCGCCCCTCATTGTCGGCAATGGCGCCTGCACCGACGTGGAGTACGTAACCCGCCTCCTCACGCCACTCGCCGTGCTCGACCGGCCCCGCATAGGTGATCGTGATCGCGCCCGTGTCGACGACCGGTGGAGCATTCCCAGGCACGACTCCGAGCCCGATCGACGCGGACTGCGGCTGCGGGTGACCATCCGTGGCGGTGAGCGTCACGCTGTCCCCGCTGGCGCACGCGATCACGAGGTCGAACGACCCATCCGCGCCGGCGAAACCCGTTGCCACGACACCTGAAGGTTGGGCCTGCACATTCAATGAGATCGGAGGCTCGGCATCGCCGACAGCACCCGGACTCCCCGCCACGTGCCAGTGCCCGCTCCCGTCGCGGGTGAGGGCGACGCGACCGGCAACAATTGCGGGCGCCCCGGTATTGGCAGGCAGCGTTCCGACGATGGCCTTCGAAGTGACGGGATGCTCATGCGAACTCGTCGCTTCGACCTCCACCAAATCGTTGCCCAAACCCGTCAGGCGGATGGGGCCGAATCGCCCATCGCTTGCGATGGTGATCGCCGTGGTTTCGTCGGTCCGCCGGTTGCGCAAGAGTGCAGAGGCGATGCCACCCGGGTCGACGACCGCACCGGCCGAACCCACCACCCAGAACGCGCCGTCATGTGCGTTGATCGTGATCCTCGTCGGATTGATCACCGGCGGCGTGTCATCGAACCAGAGCAACTGCGAGCCAGCCTCGACGCTCACCTCGCCCACCCGTGCGCCGTCGAAGCTGTCGAGCTTCGCCCTGCCCTTCACCGTGACGCTGTCGAACCGGTACACCCCCTGCCAGTGGTCGCCGGACTGAATGTTGATCGCCTCTCCTCCGTTCGCTCTCAGGGCGACCGTCCGATCCGCAACCGTCGCGATCCGCCACGTCCCCTTCAGCGCACCACTGGCATCGCTGACCTCCACCCAGTGCCCAGCGAAGTACGCCGGAATCGTCACCGCTCGATCCGTGATCAGCGTCGCGCCAGTGCTGCCCGACTGCGCCATACCATTGCCCAGCGCCGGCAGCACCGTGCTCTGCCCTTCAATCCCTCCGTTGTCCACGATAAGGTCGCCGTACGTCGAGCCCGGACCGCTCAGGCAAATCGTCCCGGCGCCGCCAAAGTACTGCGCTCTATTCGTCGTCGAACCGCCCCGAGCAATGAGTGAGGAGAGAATGCCGCCGTGAGCTGAACCGTACGCCATCGCAATGGCGCCACCACCGCCGCCGCCATGCCAACTCCCATCGCCGCCCCTGGCTTCGATCATGCCGCCGCCTAGCACCTCGCCGGCAACCTCCAACCACAACGAGCCGCCTGCGCCGAGGCCACCCCAGCTTCCGTCGCCTCCGTTTGCGCGAATGGCGCCACTGACTACCAGGGAGCCGCCGACTGCCGCGTGCAGCACTCCGCCACCTCGCGTGGGGTCCCCGGCTTGTCCGCCGGCACCTGCCTCTTGTGGCTGGCGGACACTTCCAAATGTCGAACCGAGGGGACCAGTGTCGAGACCGCCGAAACCCAAGTGGCTTCCGCCCGAGGCACCGCCCTGAACACTAGCCCCCGGGTATGTCGACGCCGGCTCGTATCCCCGCCCCGTTAGGTCGATCGAAGCACCAGGGTCGATGGTCAGGTCGCCCGTGACGTCCACCGCCAGCATCTCCGGTGCATTCGCGTTCGCGGTGGTCGGATGAGACAGCCTCGCGCCCAAACGCAGGATGAGGTCGTGCGCGTGGATCTCCCGCGCCAGCACCTTGCCCTGGATCTCCAGCATCCCCGTCACGCTGACCGGCGTGGACCACGAGGTGCCGTCCTCACCTGTGCCGCCCGTAATCGAGGCATTGGCTACCCGCACCGGGTCGGTACTCGAAAGCTTGCCGTTGTTCCTCACCGTGACGCTGTCG
>Ga0315273_10002022_pt1 | contig 23659 bp, 22 predicted proteins | sample YL17G02_0_MG_FD_205753 | JGI IMG/M metagenome (GOLD analysis project Ga0315273, IMG submission 205753) | Sediment microbial communities from Yellowstone Lake, YNP, Wyoming, USA - YL17G02_0 | ecosystem: Environmental > Aquatic > Freshwater > Lake > Sediment | place: USA: Wyoming | collected...
CTAAACCTGCTTCATCCTTATCAAAGCTATAGGCATCTTTCATAATGAACTCACAGGCCCGCACTAAACCAAAACGCGGCCTTATTTCGTCGCGAAACTTAGTTTGGATCTGATAGAGGATTAAAGGTAATTGCCTGTAAGAAGAAATGTTATCTTTAAGCAAATCCGTAATTACCTCTTCATGGGTCGGACCTAGGCAAAGGTTTCTTCCCCGGCGGTCGACAAACCTGATCATTACCTCGGCTATATCTTTATCGCGTCCAGATTTAACCCATAAATCTAATGGCTGCAATGCTGGCAGTAATAATTCACTAGCGCCGCTTGCATTCATCTCCTGACGGATAATCCTCTGGATATTATCCAATACCTTTAAACCTAAAGGTAAATATGAATAAACTCCGGCCATAAGCATGCGCACCAGACCTGCTCGAAGCATGAGCTGATGGCTGATTGACTCTGCCTCTTGAGGAATTTCTTTTAGGGTTGGGATAAAACACTCAGACCACAACATAATTAGTTCCTTATTTTCTTTAATTCTTCCAATAGAGAAGTTATACAATTAGAAAAGGATACTTTTTTAATCGCCTGGCTATTTCTAAATAACAATCCGTCTCTCTTGCCAAAGGCAACCCCGATATCCGCTTCTTTTGCCTCGCCTGGACCATTAACTACGCAGCCCATTATCGCCACCTTTAATGGTTGCGAGTTTACTGTTAACAGTTTACCGTTAACAGTGCTTAATCTCTTTTCAAATTCTTTAACCAGTTTAACCAAATCCACTTCACACCTTCCGCAAGTGGGACAACTGATAATCTCTGGACCAAAGCGACGCAGCCCTAAGGTTTCTAAAATAGACCTCGCTGCCCTAATTTCTTCAACCGGGTCATCCGTAAGCGAAATCCTTATCGTATCTCCAATCCCTTCTAAGAGTAAACTTCCTAAAGCGATGCTTGATTTTATTGCACCTCTGTCAGGAGAGCCGGTAGCCGTAACCCCCAGATGCAAAGGATAATCGCAAAGTCGGGCAATCTTACGATAGGCTTCTATTGTATCTAAAATATTCGAGGCCTTCAAAGAAACTACGATATTATAGAACCCAAAACCCTCCAAAATCTTTATATAATCTAAAGCGCTCTCAGCCATCGTATTGCCTACGTTGGACTGACGATTTCGCAAAGACCCGGAATTTACTCCCACTCTTATAGGAATATGGGCGAGTTTAGCTGCTTGGGTTATTTCTCGGATTTGCTCTTTCCTATATATATTACCGGGGTTTAATCTTATTTTATCTACGCCACTATCTATTGCCTTTAAAGCCAGACGCCAATCAAAATGTATATCGGCTACAAGGGGAATATTTATCCTTGACTTAATCTTCTTTAAGGCCTTAGTATCGTGCTCGTCTCTTACTGCTAAACGCACAATCTCACAACCCGCCTTTTCTAACTGCGTTATCTGCTCAACTGTATCTTCTACATCTTCAGTCTTCGTTTTAGCCATAGATTGTATGGCGATGGGATGATTACCGCCAATACTAACATTTCCAATCTTGATTGTCTTGCTCTTACGCTTGATTATCTTCATCGCTTATTTAAAAAACTTGGCAATCTTATCCCCAAAAACTCTTAAAATATCATTATAAGTCACAAGTATTGCTAATGAAATAATAATCGTGAATCCTATTTGGGTAATAACCCGCTCAGCCTTAAGGCTTAAGAGCTTTCCCCTTATCTTTTCAATAGCCAGTAATACAGCATGGCCGCCATCCAATAAAGGCAAAGGCAAAAGATTGAATATTGCCAGGCTTATGCTTAATACCGCTATAAGACGTAAAACTGCTATTATGCCAAGGCTTGCGGCTTGGGAAGTTATAAGAAATATGCCCAAGGGACCGGTCATGGATTCACGTACGGATAATTTACCTCTAATAATTCTCCAGAGCGCCTTATAAGTTAGAGCGGTGAGTTCCCACGTCTTGTTAATGCTTAAAAGAAATGACTGTGCCAAGCCATGCCTTACTTGCACAATCTCATCACCAGGACTTATACCCAATAAACCCACACTGCGTTTTTGGCCTAACTGGTCATCAATCTTCTTTTCTTTAATCTCGACCTCTATACTATATTCTTTATTATCCCTTAAGATATCAAGTAGGACTTTGGTCGCGGTTTTTTTGCGTTGAATAGTCTTCTGAAGGTCTTCCCAAAAATATACCTTTTGTCCATCCACGGCGATAATCTTGTCATTAACTTTTATACCTGAAGCCTTAGCTCCAAAGCCATCGACTAAGCCACCCACTTTGGTAGTAAGGTTAGGATAACCTACAAAAAATATGAGCCAGAAACATAAGAAACCCAATAAATAATTAAGTAATGGACCGCATACTATTATAGCCAGACGCTTTCGGGGAGGCTTAGATAGATACTCATCGGCATTTCCCTTATATTCTTCAAGATTATCTCCCGCAAGTTTAACGTATCCGCCTAAGGGTATTGCACTAATAGTGTATTGGGTCTGGTTTTTCTTCTTGCTTAAAATCTTGGGGCCAAACCCTAAAGAAAATTTCTCAACTTTTACGCCCACCCTTTTGGCCAAGATAAAATGTCCAAACTCATGGACAATTATCAATAAGCCTAAAATAAATAAAAAGATGAGTAGAGAAATCATTCGTTTATCTTAAATTTACTAATTCCAATTCTTAATTACCCTATAAGCCTCTTGTCTTGCCCAGGTATCGGTTTGGAAGATGTCATCTAAATTAGGCGTCTTTTTATTCTGATGTCTATCCATAATTCGCTCAATAACCCTGGGGATAGAAATAAATTTCAGTCTTCTCTTGAGGAATTCTTCCACGCAAACTTCATTTACCGCATTCAATACGCAGGGCATAGTCCCCAGCTCCCGAGCTGCCCGATAAGCCAAAGCTAAACAAGGAAACTTCTTAAAATCCGGCTTTTGAAAATGTAATTTCTCTAATTTGCAAAAATCTATGCTGGAAAGCCTCATCCTTAGTCTTTCCGGATAGGAAAGGGCATATTGTATAGGTATGCGCATATCCGTGATAGACAATTGGGCTAATATTGTTCCATCAATAAATTCTACCATCGAATGTATCACTGCTTCAGGATGAATGAGAATCTGAATTTTATCCAAGGGTACATCAAACAAAAACATCGTCTCTAAGACTTCCAATCCTTTATTCATCAGGTTAGCAGAATCAACGCTGATTTTTTTACCCATCTTCCAGCGGGGATGCCTGAGTACTTCTTTTACTGAAATGTCCTTAAGGTCTAATTTAGCCGTTTGCCTAAAAGGACCTCCTGAAGCAGTAAGATAAATATGCTTTACCCTTTCTCTTTTCTGGCCGTTTAAACACTGCCAGATTGCTGACTGCTCGCTATCAATGGGGAGAATCTTTATTTTTCTCTTATTGGCCTTGCGCATAATTATGGAACCTGCCATAACCAGCGCCTCTTTATTCGCCAGGGCAACATCCTTATTACTCTCGATTGCCTTCAGTAACGGTAAAAGTGCGCCCGAACCGCTTATAGCTAAGACAATCTCATCTATCTTGCTATCCTTAATCATTTCCTCCAGGCCGTCTTCCCCTAAAAAGAGTTTGATGTTTTTTAAGTTTAGCCTGGCTTTTAACTTTAAACCTGCGTTTACATCCCTTACGCAGACAAAAACCGGATGAAATTCTTCTATCTGCCGGCTGAGGATATCGATATTAGAATTTGTAGTTAAAGCTAGAGCGCAAAATTTATCCGGGAAATCTCTTATCACCTCTAAAGTGTTTCTGCCGATAGAACCCGTCGAGCCTAAAATTGCAATTCGCTTCATTTTCTAAAATTGATTGCACAGATTTATAAAAACGAGATTACACAGATTGCTCTAAACAGGCGACTAAATCTGTGGAATCTGTATTTTAATCTGTGTAATCATTATTTTAAAATCACGCTCATATAAAAATAAAATACCGGCGCAGTAAAAAGCAGGCTATCCATTACATCTAAAAACCCACCCATACCGGGGAAAATATTTCCTGAATCCTTTATATTACAATCGCGTTTCATCAGGGATTCGGATAAGTCGCCTAATTGCCCTAACAACCCTAAGGAAAGACCCATAAGCATAACGGGCAAATAACCTAAATGCAAAAATGATTTGCTCATCAACGCACCTAATATGCTAAATATTAACCCGCCTATCGCGCCCTGCACAGATTTCTTGGGGCTGATATGCGGTATTAACAGAGTCTTGCCAAAACGCATACCAATAAGATAAGCGCCGATGTCGCCTAATTTTGTCATCAACAATATGGCTGCCAGCAAACCTATTCCGCCAGGCAAATATCTTATCTTGATGAGAAAACTGAAGAACCAAGAGACATAAAGAATTCCGAATATAGTGGTAGAGATACCTACAATAACCCCGGAGCTTTCTCTGCGCCTAAACTGCATAAGAATCAAAGATAATAAAACCAGGATGATAAAAAGCAGCTCCCAGCTCTTGGTGGGCTCAAAACGAAAGAGTATGGAAAAGGGGATTATTGCCCCCATTCCAATACCGAAATACTTATAGATCATTATTTCCTTTTTCTCTAACATCGTAAAAAACTCAAAGAGCCCGCCGATGATAAAGATAGTTATGAGTAAAGCGCAGGCCCAATCAATAAACGCAGTAGCTACAACAATAGAAATAACGATAATAGAACTGATTACTCTTTTAATTAGCATATTAAAAAGGTTTAATCGTTTAGGACAGCACCGAATCGGCGCTGCCTCTTCTGATAAACTCTTATTGCACTTTCTAAATCTTGTCTCCTAAATTCCGGCCAGTATTTTTTGGAAAAATACAATTCAGTATAAGAAAGTTGCCAGAGCAAAAAGTTACTTAAGCGCATCTCGCCACTGGTGCGAATTAAAAGATCCGGATCAGGCAGGCCTGTAGTATAAAAATACCGACTAAAACTCTGGACATCTAAATCTTCTAAATTAGCCTCAGCCTTAATAACCGAGATGGCGAATTTCCTGGCTGCATCCACTATCTCCTGCCTTGCGCCATAATTCAAAGCTAAAACTACAACCAAGCCAGAATTATCCTTGGTTTTATTCTCTGCCCCCCGGATTTTAGCCTGGACATATTTAGGTATAGGCTCATCTCTTCCGATAGCTACGAATTTTATATTGTTTTTATCTAACTCTTTAATCTCGCGGTCTAAAAAATGGCTTAAAGAACGCATCAGCATATCAACTTCCTTTTTTGGCCGCCCCCAATTCTCAGTAGAAAAAGCAAAAAACGTAACCACCTTAACCCCTAGCTCAGCCGAAGCCTTAACAATCTCTTTCACCCTCTTTACGCCTTCTCGATGTCCCTCGGTACGCCTTAAGCCCTTTTCCTCTGCCCAGCGTCCATTGCCATCCATGATGATAGCGATATGTTTTGGAATATTATTTTTATCAGTCATCTCAAGCGTAAAGTGAAAAACGAAAAGCGCAAAACTGAAACTGAAAACTTTTAGTTTTAAACTTTAACTTTGAGCTTTGCGCTTTGAGTTTTACGATTCTACTGGTGGACGCGATAATCTATATCTGGAAATATATTATCCTTATACTCAATATCAGAAAGCCATTCTTCGTCGATAGAGTTGGATTTGATATCTTCATAAAGACGGGTAAATCTTAAAAGGTGCTCCTTAGTGCGTTTTACCGCATAACTATAATGCGTGCCGGTTCCCATAATAAATGCCCAATCCGAACTCTGGGCAAGGAGTAATTCCCTAAGCGCCTGATTCAATGCCTTCTTTAATGTACCGTTGCTATCGCGAAAATCCTGGGCTAATTCGGTCATCCTTTCGGAGGCTTTATGTAGATGCGGGTAAATCCAATCATTAGCACCCTGAAGCCACATCTCGTTATATCCTTTCCAACCCCAGCTGGATAACGAAGGCGTGACTACTTGGTTGCGCGGATTCTGGGTGAGATACTCGGAGGGAGTAATTAGCCGGATTGTATCCTGGTCAAAAACGATCTTGCGAATAAGAAAATCTAGCCACATCGGACCTTCGTACCACCAATGCCCGAATAACTCTGCGTCATAAGGAGAAACAATCATGGGTTTCTTATGCATAAAATCAAAAAGATACTCGATTTGCCTTTCGCGATTGAAAATAAAATTTCCTGCGTGTTCCGCGGCCTTCTGCTGCGCAAGATACGGGATGTACGGCTCTTTATAATCATTGGTGCCGGTGATACGATAATATTTTATCCCTATATTTGTGCGTCCTGCGCTAGTATGCAGATATGGCCTGATGTAATCATAATCCAGATCAAAACCGATATCGCGATAAAACTCGCGATAATAATAATCACCGGGGTAGCCTTCAATAGAGGACCAGACTTGTTTGGAGGATTCCAAATCCCGACTAAAACAAGCCACTCCCGACTTGCAATACACCGGAGCAAATACCCCGTATTTTGGCCGTGGGGTGGCGTGCAATACGCCATGGGCGTCGGAAAAGAAATACTTTATACCCGCTTCTTTGAGTATCTCATCATAACCTGGATGATAACCGCATTCAGGTAACCATATACCTTTGGGTTTCCTGCCAAATACCTTTTCATAATGGCTTGCTGCAACCTGAACCTGCGCCTTTATCGAGGCTCGTGTAATCTCCATTAAAGGCAAATAACCGTGCGTCGCAGCGCAGGTAACTATCTCTAACTTCCCTGCATCCTGAAAAGACTTAAAAGCATTCACAAGATCATGATCGTACCTGTCAAACATGTTCCTGGCGGAGTAAAACTTCGCTAAATACATATTCGCCAAATTCTGAAACTCTTGTTGCCAACGCGTACGCTCAACTTCTTTATGTCCTAACTCAATTAATCTATTAATATGCCTAAGATACCTATCCTGTAGGAGTTTATCTTGGAGCATCGAGATCAAGGTAGGAGTCAAAGACATGGTCAGGCGAAAATCAACCTTATCCTCTAGCAACTTTTCAAATACTGAGATCAAAGGAGCGTAGGTTTCGGTAATGGCTTCGTAAAGCCAATCTTCCTCTAAAAAATATTCATGTTCCGGGTGTCTCACAAAAGGAAGATGACTATGTAAAACTAGGCAAAGATATCCCTTATTCATATTAAATGAGCACATAACTTACGAACACGAAGTGTTCGTAAGTTATAGCGCTGTTATAAATATATTACCGCGTGTGCGAATTAATCCTTGACACGTAAGATTCAAACTTAGTTGTCGTCGTATTCGTGTCAAGGATAAGTTCGGCCGTATAACTTATGTCGTTCTTAGAACTCCATAAGTTATTGTGCGAATTAATCCTCGACACGAAAGATTCAAACTTAGTTGTCGTCGTATTCGTGTCAAGGATAAGTTCGGCTAAACAACTTACGTTCGCTTACGCTCCGTAAGTTGTGGCCTCACTTATTTGGTTTCCTTAGTTACTATGGGAGTAATGGTGCGTTCTTCGAGGTTGTCGCTAGAAACTCCTTTAACAGGAATGACTTGTTTGCCATCGGGAAGGGCAAAGCGTAAACTAAATGTCCCATCAGGCCTTAACTTTATTTCCCTGCCTTGAACATAAACCTTAGCATCGGGCTCGGTTGCACCATAAACAATCAACTCTGTGTTAACCACCAACCAAAATTTTCTCTCTTTGGGTATTTTCTTTACCGGGCTGGTTACCGAGGTAATCCCTGGTGAAGCAAGAACACCTGAAAAAAGTTCTCTTCTCATCTTCTCCCAGGCCTTTCCTACAGGGGAACTACGTCCAAATCCAAAACCCATGCCGTAAAGCCGGGCAAACATATCCTCAGGGATCATCCATTCTTCATCGGTAATCCAAGACGGACCTTCTAAAGGCGTAAAGACTGTATTTGAACGCACAATGGTGATAAACCTGCCGCCGGGAAGAAGTAAACCTAAATCTACGCACCAAGACCTACCCGGGCCACCCGTATCAATATACCAATTATTTGCATAATCGCTGATATGGATATCAAAAAACCGATGCGCGTTCTTGCCGTCAAATATAATATTGCTTACATCGTAAACGCGCAGCGTGCGTCTTGCCTGATAAAATTCATCCCTAAGTTCATTCTTTAATCTCTCCAGGACCGAATCCTGAACTTCCCAATAGGCATGTATCCACCAAGGATCGCGCACCTGTATTACAATCTTGTCCTGACCATGTTTAGCAGGTAAATCTAAAGGCATGACCCGCGGCGCTCTTACTATCTGGCCAGTATAAAACTTTGCTTTCTCTACAGCTACTTCTTGGATACCCAGGGTTTGTTCTTTCGTCTTTTCTGGTTCTCTCCTTGGGACTCTTCTCGGAGAAACTCCTTTGACTGCTTTTAGCTTGTTTTTTTTCTGGACCATCTTTTTTAATTTTGTTTTCATCCTATTCAACATCGCCATTACCACCTCCGGTTATGAGAATAAAAAAAGGGATTGAGATCCCTTTCACGAACAGAAGTCCGTTTTTCTCCTCCTCCATTTTCTTATCTCATTTTTAATGAGCAGACAACTTACGGAGTTCTGAAAGACCAACGTAAGTTGTAGCGTCCATCATTTGACTTGTCTATCAGCGTCTGCGAATTAACCCTCGACACGAAAGATTCAAACTTAGTTGTCGTCGTATTCGTGTCAAGGATGAGTTCGGCCAGACAACTTAGCTTCGCTATCGCTCTGCTCAAGTCGTGGCCTCACTTATTTTTTAGGCGTTCCTGACTTACTCGCGACTAATGCTTCTTTCAAATCTTCTTCGAGCGCTTCTTTGAGCTTGGTTACCTTCTCTAATTCTTCTTTTAGGCTCTGACCTACTAACTGTTCCTGCACTAATGCCTTTTGGCTTGCCTGATGCGCTGCCTTTTCTTCTTCTAATGCCTGGTTCAGACTATTCAATTTGGCCTCAAAGTTTACCTTATCCTGCGAAAGCTTGGTTATCTTCTCATCCAAATCTAATCTTGTAGCCATCTCTTTCTCAAAGGCCTTTTTCTGTCGTTTGGCATCACCGCAAGAGCTCGCGGCAAAAATCAAAAATATCACTGTCAATATGCCTAAAATAATAATAATCCTATTCTGTATGCTCTCCTCCATATAACCTCCGTGTTTGTCTTAAATATTATGAAGACAGATACGTTATTATTTAAGGTTCTCTTTTGTTTCTAAACTTCTAGGCCCTGCTTGCCCCTTTACCTTTTTCACTTGCGGCAAGATAACAATTTCTACTCGGCGGTTCATTTGACGCCCTTCGTTGTTATCATTTGACGCCACAGACCGATATTCGCCATATCCAATTGCTGACAGGCGCTCCGGCTTAATTCCTTTTTGTTCACCAAGATAATGCAGGACGCTTAAAGCCCGTGCCGTGGAAAGTTCCCAGTTTGATTTCCAACCTGATGCCTTAATTGGCTGATTATCGGTGTGGCCTTCAATACCCACGCTAAATTGAGGCACATTCTCTTTTAGGACAACCGCCACTTTATCCAATATGGGATAGGCTTCGCTTCTTATCTTGGCTTTGCCTGAATCAAACAAAACATCGGCAACAAAAGTGATAACCAGGCCCCTCTCCATCATCTGCAATCTTACCTGTTTATCTTGAATCTCCTGTTTTAGTCTGTCTTCCAGGAGCCTTTTGGTCTGATTTAATTCGTCAAGCTGGCTGGATAATTTCTCAATCTTCTGCACATCTGAGCGCCTACCCGTCTGAAAAACAAAGGTGCATCCTGCTAAAGCAGCGCTTAACAATACGATTAATATCATTTTTAATAATTGATTTCTCATAATTTGCCTCCTTATTCTTTTAGACTCTAACTATAACACAATGAATAATTTTAGTCAAGAGTTTTAATGAGCCCACAACTTACGGAAACGCAAGTGAACGTAAGTTGTCTGGGCGAATTAACCCTTGACATCTTTGATGTCAAGGGTAAGTTCAGACATATAAGTTATGTCGCTTATACATATTAGATAGCAAACTCCATAACTTATGTCTTCACTTATAAAAAGATAGTCTCATTCCTGGAAGAGCCTACCGAAACCAAAGAAATCTTGGTATTAAGGATATCCTGAAGGCTGGTTAGATAAGCTTTCGCCCTGGAAGGTAAGTCTTTATAATGTATTATGTTGTTCGTGGTCTGGCTCCAGCCGGGCATCTCCTTATAAACAGGCTTTGCGTTCTTTAAGACTTCTAAATCATAGGGAAAGGTTTTAAACATCTTACCTTTATATTTATAGGCAGTACAAATTTTGACGGTCTTTAATTTATCCAATATATCAAGCTTCATTATGGCTAACTCCGAGATACCATTGATTAGAACCGCCTCTTTTACCATTACGCTGTCAAACCAACCGCATCTACGCGGCCTCCCTGTAGTTGCCCCAAATTCATTACCTTTATCGCGCATAAATTTTTCAAAGACAGGCGGAAATTCAGTAGGAAAAGGCCCTTCACCGACCCTGGTGGTATAGGCCTTGGCTACGCCAATGACCTTGTCTATCTTTACCGGTGATATGCCTGTGCCAATGCATGCCCCGCCGGCAGTAGCCGAAGAAGAAGTAACAAAAGGATAAGTTCCAAAATCAATATCTAAAAATGTGCCTTGAGCGCCTTCAAAGAGAATGTCTTTCTTATCTTTAACTGCCTGGTTTAGTAACTGGGTGGTATTGCAAATGTATTTGGAGAGCAATTTACCGTAGTTTAAATACTCTTGATAAATCTTATGGAAATTAAAACCCGAGTGATGATAAACTTTTTTAAAAACCTCATTTTTTTCCTTTAAATTATCCTTTAATTTATCGCGAAAAACTTTAGGGTTTAAAAGTTCGGCTATCCTTATGCCGCAGCGATTTATTTTATCCGCATAACAGGGGCCGATACCCCTTCCGGTTGTGCCTATTTTGTTCGCCCTTTTCGTCTCGCGCAGTTGATCCAGAATCTTATGATAAGGCAAAATCACATGGGCAAGGGATGAGATCTTCAAGGAATTATTAATCTGGATACCGCCTGAGTATAAATCCTGTATTTCCTTCATCAGGACTAGAGGATCCACTACCACGCCGTTTCCGATACAGCAGATTTTACCTTTGTGCAAAATGCCCGAAGGGATAAGGTGGAATATATATTCCCTGCCGTTTACGATAACCGTGTGACCCGCATTACTACCGCCCTGATAACGCACAATATAATCCACTTCACCAGATAAGATATCAATTATCTTACCTTTACCTTCATCTCCCCATTGTGTGCCAACTATAATAGTATTCATCGTTATAACGAGCTATGGCGACATGGTAAAAATCTTGCGGGCAATATCCGGGTATTTACCGATAAACTTTAATTCATCGTCAACCAAAGGCTTCTGATTATGGACATTAGCATAACGCACCAACTCCAGAATTTCGGTTGCCTCTTTGTCATCATGGAAGGCTACTTCTAATTTATCATAGACATTCCTGAAGCCTTTAATCCCGGAATACTCTCCGGCAGTGATTTTGCGTCCCGTCTCAATTATCTCAGGCTCACCGCGCCCTAATTCTTCAAAATCATAAAGTTCGTAATTGCGCCTATCCTTTAAAGCACCGTCAGCGTGAATCCCGGATTCGTGGGCAAAGGCATTGGCGCCTACTCCGGGTTGGTTTATAGGTACGGGAACTCCAAAGGCATATGAAGCGTATTTACTAATCTTCCAGGCCATCTTTAAATTTAGCCTCTCATCGAGATGATAATCCTGCATGCCGCTGCCATATTTTATGGCTAAGACCACCGAAACCAGATCGGCGTTACCCGCGCGTTCACCCATACCATTAACGCAAGTATTAATGTAAGCGTCCTGACCGCAATCAACAGCGGCTTTGGCACCGGCAATAGAATTAGCCACTACTAAGCCCAAATCATTGTGGCAGTGAATTTCGATGGGCATTTTAACTTTTTGAGCAAGCGCCTTTACCCTCTCATAAATCGTAAAAGGAGTATCACAGCCTAAGGTATCGCAGTAACGTATCCTGTCTGCTCCTGATTCCTTGGCCGCCAAAGAAAATTCGATTAAATACTCCATCCTGGTACGCGAGGCATCTTCGGCATTTACTCCGATAGATTCGGTCCCGGATTTAGTTGCCTCTTTTACTGCCTCGGTCATCTCCTTGATTACTGTAGCGTGGTCAAGTTTACCTTTAAATTTATGGACGATCATCTGGTCAGAAGTTGAAATGGACAGATTCAGGTGTTTTATCTGCGGAGCAAGTTTAAATGCAGCGTGGACATCGTCTTTAGTTGCCCGCAGCCATCCACCTAAACGAATGGGAGAAAGCACTCCGCGTTTAGCTAATTCTAAATTCGCGTTAAGATAATTTGTTTCATGGTGCGTTACCGGAAAGCCAAACTCAGACTGAAATACCCCGAATTCATTAAGGTATAGGTTTATCATGGTCTTCTCTAGCTTAGAAAGGCAGATACGGGAAGTCTGAACTCCGTCGCGGTTAGTGACATCGATAATATAAATTTTAGGTTTAGCCATATCATTTCCCCTTTTTTATAGTGCCCTGTCAAATAAATAAAGGTATGATTGCACAGATTAAAGACTAGATTGCACAGATAAGTTTTTCGTCAGTAATCTGTGTAATCTGTTTTTAAAATCTGTGTAATCATCTTATAGGCTTTATAGAATGTCTTCTTTTATTTTGTAAAAATAACTCAATCCTTAAGAATCTGTCTAAGCTCTTCTTCTGTAGGCACGCCCTTTGAACCGAATATCTCTTGATTATCCAAGAGATAAGCAGGTCCGAACATAATCTCTAATTCTTTATTAAGACTGATATTTTCTTTCAAAAGTGATTTTCCTTCTTGGCTGCGGCTGCAAGTTTTTATTTGATTTGTATCTAATTTGCCGGCGCAATCCTCCCACCAGGAAGTATTGATATTTTTTGCCCGACAGGTAATGTAATCCCAAAAAGATTCCGGATAATATTTCTGCACACACACTGAGCGTAGATACTCTTCAACCTCGAGATTGCCTTTAGCCGCATCAAAACCATCCTGCTGTTCAGTAGCTAAAAAATGTATTGCGGGATTAAATTTTCTCATCACTCCTAATAGCTCTACCGCATTTTTATCAAATAAACTTACGAATAAATCGAATTTGCCTTTTATCCTTTTTCTATCTAAAAAATAAGATAAACCTATGAACTGCGGTTTTAACATATAATAATCCCCTTTGACTTCTAAATTTTCCTTTAAAGCGTCGAAGCCGTTTTCTTTCTCTGCTTCTTTGCCCAAAAGATAAACCGGAAGGCCCTTAACCGCAAGGTCCCGAATCAGATTATCTGCCTTAGGATCAGGATAATTCAGGTAAGAAACAACCAGGCCGGGAAAGGACTTCTTTAAAAATTTTATTGCTTCACCAGGATTGCAAGTTACGCATTGCTTAGATAAAATAACCAAAAGTTTAACCTTAGCCACTTCGCTAAATGTACAACGGGCATTAAGGCTTCCTGGATCTTCGCATTTGCCGATTAAGCCTTCCTTGCGGCAATTAGTATCAGAAAAACAGCGTGGAAGAATAGCAAGTATCTCGGGGTCATCGCTTATATTATCCGAGAGACGTAATTCATCAGTTTTATAATCGGTTATTTTCTTATCCGTGATGGTCAAAGATAATTTACCGAGCCTGCGGCCCTGCCAGGATGGTCTTAAAATTATCGTCGAGCCTAATTTTTGAGAAGATTCTTCTTTGCTGCGGCTATGACCTAATATCAATATGTCTATACCTTCAATCTCCTTAATCAATTTCAAATCGTCGCTCTCGCCTAAATGGCTTAAGAGTACAATGACATTTACGCCTTTTCGCTTTAGCTCCTGCACTGTCTGCTTAACCGCTAATTTAGGCTCGATAAACTTAAGCCCCCCTGCCTTCTGTTGGGCATAAAGCGTGGTTACGCCGATTATGCCAATTTTAGTACCCGCAATTTCTTCTATAAGGTAAGGCCTGAAGGATTCTGACTGAATATTACAAGATAAAATTGGTATTTTGCTTTTAGCTAAATTTGCTAACAAAAATTCTTTGCCAAAATTAAACTCATCATCTCCGATACTTACGGCGTCATATTGCATTAACTCCATGGCCTTAAGATTCACGCTGCTGCGCTGGGTGTCCAGCTGGGTATTCTGCGTATATTCATCCATTAGGCCTCCGGCAAAAAATCCGCCGGAATCTAAGAGCAAACTGTCAGGATTATCTTTTCTTAATTGTTTAATCAAAGTCGCTCGCCGAGCAACTCCGCCATCCGGCTCTATCGGACAATTGCAGGGATAAAGCATGGCATGCGTCTCGCCAGTATAGAGTATAGTAATCTCTTTGGCAAAACAATTAAGCGCAAAGCTCAAAGCGAAAAGCGCAAAACTAAAACTTAAAACGTAAAATTTTAAATTTTGTTGCAAAGTTTTGTCTTCTATGCTCATAGTCTTATCACCTTCACTCCCAAAATGTTCTCGGTCTTTTTTACCTTATCCAAGACTTCCGGGGATACAGGGCTATCCACGTTTAATACGGAAATAGCTTTACCTCCCGGTTTCTCCCGGCCAAAGGTCATCGCGGCAATATTGATATTGTGTTTGCCTAAAAGCGTGCCTAAGTTACCGATGATTCCCGGTTTATCCCAGTTCTGAATAACAATCATCTCGCCCTGCGGCGATATTTCTACATAATAACCGTTAATTTTCACAATGCGCGGAAGTTTATTCGGAGAAAGCGTGCCGAAAATTTTTCTGCTTTCCTTATCGGTCTTTATCTCTAACTGAATAGAATTGACGAATTCTTCTTCCTGGGAGGATTTTATCTCATTAATCTTGATGCCTCTTTCCTTAGCCAAAGAAACTGAATTGATAAAATTCACCGTATCCTGTAAGATGGGCTTAAGCAATCCTTTAATCAGGGCCAAGGTTATCGGGCTGATGTCATATTGGGCCAACTGGCCGCTGTAATTTAAATTTATCTCCTTAAGTCTCCCTTCTACTAACTGACTGCTAAATGAACCGAGTTTCTCCGCTAAATTTATATAGGGGTTCATAACCTTGCATACCTCGGCTTCTAAGCAAGGATAATTAGCAGCATTGCGAATCCCTCGGCCTAACAAATAATCCCGCACGCATTCGGCAATCTCCACCGCTACATTTACCTGGGCTTCCTCTGTAGAAGCGCCCAAGTGGCAAGTGACCACCACGTTATCTAATTTAAGGAGTTCGCTCTCCGCCGGTATTGGCTCCTGCTCAAAAACATCCAGGGCTGCGCCTGTAACTTTACCTTCTTTGATTGCGTTTATAAGCGCTGCCTCATCAATTATTCCGCCGCGGGCGCAATTGATGATGCGCACGCCTTTTTTCATCAAGGCAAATTCTTCAGCGGAAATAATATGCTTGGTTTCTTCGGTTAAAGGTGTATGCACGGTAATATAATCTGACCGCTCAAGCAAATCTTTTAACTCCACTATCTCGATACCCAGACGCTCAGCAACCTCGAGCGATAAAAACGGGTCATAGGCCAAGACCTTCATTCCAAAGGATAAACATCTCTTGGCGACCTCAGAACCAATTCTACCCAAGCCGACTATACCCAGTATCTTATTGTAAAGTTCAACCCCCATAAATTTAGAACGCTTCCATTCCCCTTTTTTGGTTGAGGCATTGGCTTGGGGGATATTTCTGGAAAGGGCTAAAATCATACTCATCGTATGCTCCGCGGTAGAGATAGTGTTTCCTGCGGGCGTGTTCATGACAATAATCCCCTTTTGCGTGGCTGCCTCTAAATCCACATTATCCAAACCCACGCCTGCCCGACCGATAACCTTTAGTTTCAAAGCCGCATTTATAATATCCTTATTTACTTTGGTCGCGCTTCTGACAATAAACGCATCGTAATCCTTAATTATCTCTTTTAAATTTTCCGGTTTTAAATCTGTCTTAATATCAACCTGGAATTCCTTTATTTCTTTTAATATCTTGATGCCCTCTTCTGATAATGGGTCGCTTACCAGTATCTTATACATTCAAGCCTCCTTTAATTAGCAGATAACTTACGGAGTATTGTTTAATGAGTAGCGACGTAAGTTATAGCGAAGCGTCTGCGAATTAAACCCCACACCCAGAAATCCATAGCCATTCTTTTTTGCTGGCTGGGTGTGTGGGTAAGTTCGGACAGATAAGTTATGTCGGTTACATTTATAATATAATGCTCCATAACTTATGTCCTTACTTATTTTAAAAATACTTCTTCAGCTGCTGCCAGGCCTTGGCCTATCTTAAACTTATAACCCATCTGGGCTAAAACTTTTTCTAAACAGGCAAGACCGACGATAATATCAAATTCCTCAATATAACCCATATGGGCAATGCGAAAAACCTTGCCCTTTAATTCTGACTGGCCTCCGGCAATAGTCACGCCAAAAGTATCGCGCATCGTCTTGACCAGTTTTTCTCCGTCAATAACTGGAGGAACTTTTACTGCCGTCACTACATCTGAGTAAGCTAGAGGCGCAAATAATTCCAATCCTAAGGCCTTAATTGCTGCACGCGTGGCATCAGCCATCTTTTTATGGCGTAAGAATACATTCTCCAATCCATCTTGTTTGATTATCTTTAAAGACTCGGCTAAAGCAATAATTAAGGTAATGGCGGGAGTAAACGGCGTATCGGTCTGAGCGAGTGCTTTTTTAGCAACCTTTAAATCAAAGTAGTATTTTGGGCATTTGGAGCTCTCTCTTAACTTCCAGGCCTTAAGGCTAACGGAAATAAAACCTAATCCCGGAGGAAGCATCAATCCTTTTTGCGAGCCCGAAACTACCACATCACAAAACCAGGCATCAGTCTTTAAATCAATCGCACCTAAGCCGCTTATGGCATCCACGACTAACACCGCATCTGTATCTTTTATTACTTTGCCGATTGCCTCGATATCATTAACTACGCCGGTTGAAGTTTCGCATAAAGTGGTAAATACGGCTTTAATTTTGGGGTTAGCCTTTAATCTTTTCTCTATTTCTTTTGGCTCAACCGCCTTTCCCCATTCAACATCAATAATCTCAGTATTTATACCATAGCTTGAGCAAATCTCCGTCCATCTCTCTCCGAATTTTCCGCCTTGCACAGTTATGGCTGTGTCGCCGGGTGATAACAAATTTACTACTGATGCTTCCATCGCGCCTGTCCCGGAAGAAACAAGTATAAAGACATCGTTTGCGGTCTGAAAAACATACTTTAGCCCTTCATTTACCTCTTTTAATACTGCCTGAAATTGCGGTGTACGATGATGAATAATAGGTTTGGCTTGCGCCTCGGCAACCTGCGGTGGTATAGGTGTTGGCCCCGGTGTCAATAAGTAACTTTTTCTCATATCAGTTCTCCTATTCGTTAGAATTATTATTTTTTCTTTCCTGGTACAATTACCTCATCAATTATTCCGTAATCCTTGGCTTCCTGGGCGGACATAAAATAATCGCGGTCAGTATCTTTTTGAATCTTTTCTAAAGGCTTACCTGTATGCAAGGCTAATATCTCGTTGATTTTTTCCCGCATCCTGAGGATTTCTTTGGCGTGAATAGAAATATCTTCGGCTACACCCTGAATGCCTCCCCAAGGCTGATGAATCATAATCCGCGAGTTAGGCAAGGCAAAACGTTTGCCTTTTGTACCCGCGGCTAATAAAAGCGCTCCCATGCTGGTCGCCTGGCCCACGCAATAAGTACCTACGTCGCACTTTACAAACTGCATGGTATCGTATATTGCCAGGCCTGAGGTTACTGAGCCGCCGGGTGAGTTGACATAGACATTAATATCCTTATTTACATCCTCCATCTGCAGGAACAACATCTGGGCAATTACCAAATTTGCTACCATGTCATCAATGGGTGTGCCAATAAAAATGATTCGGTCCTTAAGTAATCGGGAATAAATATCATACGCCCGTTCATAACCCCGCGGTGTCTGCTCAATAACCATGGGTATTAAAGTTTGCATTTTTATACTCATGCGCACCTCCGTATTTAAATGTGTCTGTTTTTCTTAAGACGAGACTTGCCAGTCGGCTTCTTTTAGCAAAAACTCTATCACTTTCTGCGGCATATGGTCATCCAAAGTGATATTTTCTTTCTTGGCTATCTCGGCGAGGACTAAGTAAGTCTTGACCTGTCTTCTTGCCTGCGGCTCTAATTCTTGAGTTAACTTCTTCTCCTGCTCATCAATCTTGTCCCTGGGAAAACCCTTAAGCGCCAAGTCTAGTTTTGCCTGCCTGATTAAATCCTCTAATTGCCTGTCAATTAAGGATTGAGGTAATTTAAAATCTAAATCCTTAAGGATAGTCTCTATAATCTCAGTCTCTATCTTCTGTCGCTGTTGGTTTTCTTTCTGAATTAAGTCTTGTCTTTCTATTGCTTTTTCTAATTCCGATATATTGGGATAACCCAAGCTTCTGCTAAAGCTATCATCCACGGCATTAACTTGCCTAGCTTCCTTGAGGGAATCAAGGTTGCGTTTAATCTCATCTGGGCTAACCTCGATTTTTTTGTAATTGACCTTGATGCCCCGGTAATTCTTAATCGTAATCTGCGGCCTTACTTCCACCGTGGCTTTAAAAGAAAGGGTATTCCTATCCAGCTTTACGTCGGATATATCCGGTAACTCAATAACATCAAGCCCTTCTTTTTCAACTGCCTGCTTATAGACATCGGGAATTAATTCTTTGACTGTGCGCTCATGGGCAAGAGAAGAAAAATTCTTCTCTAAGATATCGCGGGGGGCATGGCCTGGACGGAATCCAGGGACCTTGGCCTCTTGGGCAATCATCTTAAAAACATCCTCAAATTTATTCTTTACGATGTCCCCGCTTACCTCAATGCTGACTTCTCTTTTGGTGCTGTCTATTTTCTTGACTTCGGTTTTCATTTCAAATGAAGACATAACTTACGGAGCAAAAGCGAACGTAAGTTATTAGTCTGAATTTGACCCAGCACTAATTTCACGTTATCAATTCAAACTGCAGAAATTAGTGCTGGGTAAGTTCGTCCCGCCTCTGGCGGGACTCACTTACATCTTAAACTTCTCACCTAAATATATCTGGCGGGCCTGAGGGTCATTAATTAAATCGCTGGCTGAACCCGAAATAAGTATCTTTCCTTCGGCAATCAAATAAGCCTTATCTGTGATTGAGAGCGTCTCTCTTACATTATGGTCAGTAAGTAAAATCCCTAACCCCTTTTCTTTTAATTCCTTGATAATCTCCTGGGCCTCGTTAACCACAATAGGGTCTATGCCTGAGAATGGTTCATCTAAAAGTATAAAAGACGGATTAGTAACTAAAGCCCGGGTAATTTCCAGACGCCTTCTCTCGCCGCCGGATAATGTGTAGGCTTTATTTTTAGCCAGGTGCGATATTTTCAATTCTTCAAGTAAGCTCTCTAGTCTTCTGCGCCTTTCAATTTTGCTGATCCCTAAGGTCTCCAGAATCGCCATAATATTATCTTGGACGCTAAGTTTTCTAAATATCGACGGCTCCTGTGAAAGATAACCTATGCCGAAACGCGCACGCTCATGAATAGGCAGAGAAGTTATGTCTCGATTATCAAATATAATCTTGCCTTGGTTAGGAGGAACAATCCCCACAATCATATAAAAGGTTGTGGTTTTGCCTGCGCCATTGGGTCCGAGAAGACCGACGATTTCGCCGCGCTTAACCAAAATGCTTATGCCTTTGACTACCTGTCGGCCATCATAAGATTTAGATAAATCCTTAATTTCCAGCAGGTGCATTCAAACCCTCCGTAGAATATATGATTAATTTAGGTTTTCCGCTTAAGACAATCTTTTTATCCGCGGCGGTATAAACTGCCTCGTCGCTATAAGAGATATTTTCCCCGCGCACAATCTTGACATTGCCGCGCGAAACAATCTTCTCTATTTTGCTGCCCATAATTATTGAGTTTGAATCAGCTTTAGGGCTGCTTTTGTCTGAAGGCGCGAAATAAACATCCATAATATCGCTATAAATTGAACTATCTTTATTTTCCACTTTGACATTATTCTTAAAGGTAGCGATATTTTTTTCGTAATTTATTTCTAAAGGGCCGTCGCAAGTAATAATTATTTTATCCTTCAGGCCCGAAGCAGTATTCGGGTTAGTTGCAGGGTTAATATTTACCTTGACATCCTTTTCTAAAGTAACTTTGTTCAAATTAGGCTGCCCATACGCGCCTAAGGCCTCCGTAATCATATTTTCCCTTTCTATGTTCACCTGGTCTTTGGTGCTCACCAGCTGTTTTTTTCTATCCCAATCTAACGATTCAGTAGTTAGCTTTGTGCCTGAAGAAGTAGTAATAACCACATTATCCTCAAGGTGCACCTTGGCATCTACTTTATTAAAGTCGCCTTTATCCGCAGTAAGTTGGATATTTTCTTTCTCTCCGTAGAGATTACCTATCACATCCTTAAGTTTTACCACCTCGTCAAATATATCTGCGGATTTTCCGGCAAGATCCCAGGTCTTTTTGCCTTTTTCCCCAAATCCTGATAGGGAAAAATCTCTAATCTGCTGGTCAGAATCTTGGGCCGGTTGTTCCAAAGCGTAAAGATGAAGTGTTGTTAAGATTAAAAAGACAAGAATAAAAACATGAATTTTTATGGTTTTAAATATCATAGAGGCTAATAACCTCTTTCCATTTATCCTGGGCTTTAAGGATTAATTCGGCAACCTCGCGCACCGCGCCTCGGCCGCCTTCTCTTAAAGTGATGTAAACGGCTGCTTGTTTGATTTCGGGACAGGCATTAAAGACGGCAATCGGAAAACCCACTCTTTTCATTAAACCTAAATCCACTAAATCATCGCCGACAAAACATATTTCATCCACGCTAACCTTATATTGCTTTAAGATTTTATCTAATACTTTGGTCTTGGGAGAAATATTCTCCAAGACCTCTTGGACCCCCATATCTTTAGCGCGGGGCCTGATTGCCCGTGAACCTTTGGCAGTAATAAGTATGGTTTTTATTCCCGTCTTCCTTAAAACGTGCACGCCCATACCATCATGAACATCAAATAATTTCATATCGTGTCCGCGCGAATCATAAATTATCCTCCCGTCGGTTAAGACGCCATCTACATCCAGAAGTAATAATTTAGTCTTCTTGGCTGTTTCCCTTAAATCTTCCTTTAATTCAAACATTAAACTAAACCCGCCCTTAAAAGGTCCTGCACATCCAATAACCCAATCGGCCGCCTGTTTTTATCTATCACTGGTACTTCATCAATTTTCTTTTCCTTCAAAAGATGCATGGCCTCGGCAGCAAGCCTGCCTTTAGTAACTGTAAAAGGATTTCTGGTCATTACTTCTTTGATTTTACGCCGGAGTAACTTTTCGTCGGTCTCAATATGCCGGCGTAAATCTCCGTCTGTAAATATGCCTACCAGTCTTCCTTTCTTATCAACAATGGAAGCTGAACCCGCGTGCGCCTGAGTAATTTGAAGCAGGGCTTCGGAAACAGTTCTTTCTTGGCTAGCTACGGGATTAGCTCTGCCGGTGCGCATCAGGTCTTCTACTTTTAAAATAAGTCTTCTGCCCAGTAAGCCGCCAGGATGATAAAAGGCAAAGTCCTTCTCTTTAAAACCTTTTAGTTCCAATAAACAGACCGCTAAAGCATCAGTCATGGCTAACGTAGCGGTGGTTGAAGCAGTGGGAGCTAAACCCAAAGGGCAAGCCTCTTTTTTCACTGATACGTCCAAAACCGCATCGCTATATTCAGCCAGAATAGACTTGGTGTTTCCGGTTAAAGCAATAATCTTAGCGCCGATCTTTTTCAATAAAGGTAAGAGTTGTTTTATTTCGTCACTTGAGCCGCTATTAGAAATTATCACGACCACATCGTCGTTCGTCACCCTGCCTAAGTCTCCGTGGACTGCCTCTACAGAATGCAAAAATAAGCTCGGCGTGCCGGTAGAGGATAAAGTGGCGGAAAACTTCTGAGCGATAATACCGGTTTTGCCCATACCGCTTACCACTACCCTGCCTTTAGTCTTAAATATTAAATCTAGGGCTTGCTGAAAATTCGCACCCAGGCGAGATTTGAGAACTCGGATAGCGCTAGACTCGATATCCAAAACCTCTTTTGCCCGCTTAACGACATTTACCTTCACCCCGCTCTTCCTTTCTTATTTATACCCCACCCCTATATCATTAGGAAGGGCGGGGTTCATAATGCTCTTTCTATATTCCTAGCTTGTTTAAGTAACCTTTCTAAATCTTTTAAGTTAATCATATTCGGGCCATCGCAAAGCGCCTTATCCGGATTGGGGTGAACTTCTAAAAATAAACCATCGCATCCAAAGGCAACGGCTGCCCGCGAAAGACCAGATACAAATTCGCGCTGGCCACCGGAACAGCTGCCTTTGCCTCCGGGAAGCTGAATACTATGGGTTGCATCGTATATAACCGGATAACCGAAGTCACGCATAATCTTTAAACTTCTAAAATCCGAGACCAAATTATTGTAACCAAAACTAACCCCCCGTTCAGTAATTAAAATGGATTTATTGCCTGTCGATTCGATCTTTTTTATTATCGGCAGGATATCCCAAGGCGCTAAAAACTGGCCTTTTTTAATATTGATAACCTTTTTTGTCTTGGCGGCTGCGACTATAATGTCGGTCTGCCGGCATAACAAAGCCGGAATTTGAATGATGTCTAAAACCTTGGCTGCCTCTTTAATCTGCTCTTGGCAATGAATATCGCTTAATATCGCAAGATTTAATTTTTGTTTTACCTTATTAAGAATCTCAAGGCCTTTATTTAAACCCGGTCCGCGAAAAGAATCTATAGAGAGCCGGTTGGCCTTATCAAAACTGGATTTAAAAATAAAAGGCATGCCTGCTCTTTCGGCAATATCCTTTATTCTTTTGGCGGTATCAATACAGGCCTTTTCTGACTCAATCACGCAAGGCCCGGCGATTAAGACCAAAGGATTTCCTTGGCCGATCTTTATATTCTTAACGCGAATTTGCGGCACTATATTTTCTCTTTTTCTAGATATTCTTTGACTCTTTCCAAATCCTCAGGGGTATCCACGCCGATGGTATCATATTTAGTCTCAATAACCTTGATGCGGAATCCCTCTTCTAAAACGCGTAACTGCTCTAAGGCCTCTATCTTTTCCAAATGCGAAGCGGGTAAATTTCTATAAGTAAATAGAAAATCCTTGGTATAGCCGTATAGACCGATGTGTTTATAATAGACCAGGGATTTTACTTCGGAATTCGAGGCATGAAAAGGAATGGTTGCCCTGGAAAAATACAAGGCAAAATTATTTTTGTCTAACACTACCTTAACTACATGCGGGTCATTTAATTCCTCAGGATTATCAATCTTTTTCATCATCGTAGCCATACAAACAGTTTCATCATCAAGCAAAGCCCGGGCCAAAGTATCAATCATGACCGGATGTATCAATGGCTCATCGCCCTGAATATTGATTACTATACGCACATCCAAGGGGTTGACCACTTCACTAATTCTGTCTGTGCCTGAGGCATGGCCCTTAGCCGTCAAAACCACCTTTGCCCCAAATTCCTTAGCTACATTAGCCACGCGCTCATCATCA
>Ga0315273_10002023_pt1 | contig 23651 bp, 23 predicted proteins | sample YL17G02_0_MG_FD_205753 | JGI IMG/M metagenome (GOLD analysis project Ga0315273, IMG submission 205753) | Sediment microbial communities from Yellowstone Lake, YNP, Wyoming, USA - YL17G02_0 | ecosystem: Environmental > Aquatic > Freshwater > Lake > Sediment | place: USA: Wyoming | collected...
GGCAGGGCATGGAGCTCGAGGAGCCCCCGAACGCCGCCTCGGCTCTGGCGATCGAGGTGCTGCCGCAGCACCAGGGCCGCGGCCTCGCCGCCCAGATGGTCGAGGCGATGCGCGCGATCTGCGCCGCGCACGGCCTCGTGGAGCTGATCGCGCCGGTACGGCCCACCTGGAAGGAGCGCTATCCGCTCGCGCCGATCGAGCGCTTCGCCGCCTGGACGCGCGAGGACGGCCTGCCGCTCGACCCGTGGCTGCGCGTCCACGTCCGCGCCGGCGGCGAGATCCTCAAGCCCGTCGAGCGCTCGCTGCGGATCACGGGCACGGTCGCCGAGTGGGAGGCCTGGACGGGCATGGCCTTCCCCGACAGCGGCCGCTACATCTTCCCGCAGGGCCTCGCCCCGCTCGAGCTCGACCGCGAGGCCGACCTCGGCGCCTACTGGGAGCCGAACGTCTGGGTGCGGCACCCGGTCGCCGAGTCCTAGCGTTACCCTCTGCGTCCGTGACCGCGGTCCTCTTCACCTGCGCCGGCCAGCGCGTCGACATCGTCACCGCGTTCGCCCGGGCCGGCGCGACGACCGTCGCCGTCGACACGAACCCGCTCGCCCCGGCGCTCTACCACGCCGAAGCGCACGCGCTCGTGCCCCGCGTGGACAGCCCCGACTACATCCCGGCCCTCGCAGAGCTCGTCCGCGCCCACGACGTGCGCCTGATCGTGCCGCTCACCGACCTCGACCAGCACCTGCTGATCGGGGCCCGCGACGCCCTCGAACCGGCGATCCCGCTCGTGCCCGACCTGGACGTCGTCGAGGCGACGGCGGACAAGTACCGCGCGCACACGCTGTTCGAGGAGCGCGGGATCGACACGCCTCCGACCTTCCTGCCGGACGCGCTCCCGCCCGAGCTCCCCTACCCGGTGCTCGTGAAGGCGCGCCGCGGCTTCGGCTCGCGCCACATCTACCGGGCCGAGAACGCGGCCGAGCTCGAGTTCTTCCTCGCCCACACGCCGGTCGACTCGATGGTGCAGGCGGTCTGTCACGGCGCCGAGTTCTCGATCGACGTCTTCTGCGACCTCGAGGGTCGCTGCCTGAACGCGATCCCGCGCACGATGATCGAGTCGAAAGGAGGCGAGTCGATCAAGGGGATGACCGTGAAGGACCGGGATCTGATCGAGCACGGCCGGGCCGTCGCCGAGGCGCTGCCGCTGAAGGGGCCGGCCACGATCCAGTGCTTCCGCGAGGCGGACGGCAGCCACCGCGTCACCGACGTGAACCCGCGCTTCGGCGGCGCCTTCCCGCTGCCCCACGCCGCCGGGAGCGGCTACCCCGAGCTCGCGCTCGCACTCGCGCGTGGCGAGCGGCCGAAGCCGCGGCTCGGCGAGTTCCGGGAGGGGATCGTGATGACGCGCTTCTTCTCGCACCTCTGCCTGACGGTCGCCGACGACGGCACGCTCTCGCCGTACTCCGAGGAGCTGCCCGAGCCGATCGGGGAGGCGTGACCCGCCTCTCCCACCTCCGTGAGCCGGCGTGAAGCGGCTCCTCCTCGTCTTCGCGGCACTCGCGCTCGTCCTCGTCGGACTGCTCACCGCCTTCGTGCTCTACCGCCAGCACCAGGGTCGCGACGTCCGGGGCTCCTCGAGCGTCGAGTTCGTGGCGAGCGAGCCCATCGTCGCGCCCACCCCGGCCGAGGCGAGCACGATCCCGTGGCCGCTGTACGGCTACGACGAGGCGCGCACGCACTTCGCCGCCGCGCTCCAACACCGGCCGCCCTACCGCACGATCTGGCGCTTCCGCTCCTCGAGCCTGCTCGAGTTCCCGCCCGTGATCGGCTACCGGCGGCTCTTCTTCGCGAGCAACGCGGGCAGGATGTGGGCGATCAGCGCCCGGACCGGACTGCGCGCCTGGAAGCACGACACCGGGCGCTGCGTCGCCGCATCGCCTGCGATCGCCGAGCACCTCGTGATCCAGACCTATCTCAACAAGCGGCCGTGCAACGCGAGCGGCGACGGCCTCGACGGTGCGATCGTCGCCTACAAGGTGGGCGGCGGACAGGTGGTCTGGCGGCGGACGATCGGGCCGAGCGAGTCGTCCCCGCTCGTCGCGAACGGGCTCGTCTACGCCGGCGACTGGAACGGCAAGGTGTGGGCGCTCGACGCCCAGACGGGGGCGGTGCGCTGGACGCACCAGACCGACGGCAAGGTCAAGGGCGGGCTCGCGCTCGGCGGCGACACCGTCTACGTGGGCTCCTACGACCACCACGTCTACGCGCTCGACGCGCGCACCGGGGCGCTGCGCTGGCGCTCCGCCTCCCAGCTCCGGCTCGGCTCGCAGGGCACCTTCTACGCCACGCCCGCGGTCGCCTACGGGCGCGTCTACATCGGCGGCACCGACGGCAAGGTCTACTCCTACGGCGCCTCGAGCGGCGCGCTTCGCTGGTCGTACGGGACCGGCGGGTACGTCTACGGCTCGCCGGCCGTGTGGCACGAGCGCGTCTACGTCGGCTCCTACAACCGCACCTTCTATTGCTTCGACGCCGCGACCGGTGAGGTGAACTGGAGCTTCCACGCAGACGGCCCGATCTCCGGCTCGGCCACCGTGCTCGACAGAGTCGTCTACTTCTCGACGCTGAACGAGACGACGTACGGGCTGGACGCGCTCACGGGCCGGCAGGTCTGGAGCTTCCCCGACGGCAAGTACTCCCCGATCGTGGCCGACTCCAGACGCGTCTACCTCGTCGGGTACGGCAGCATCTATGGAATGGTGGAGAAGTGAAGTACCTGGTGACGGGCGCGGCCGGCTTCATCGGCTCGCACCTCGCCCGCGCGCTGCTCGACGCGGGTCACGAGGTGGTCGCGGTGGACAGCTTCACCGACTACTACGACCCGGCGCGCAAGAAGGAGAACGCCGCGGGGCTCGGCGTCGTGCGCGCCGACCTCGCCCTCGACCCGGTCGCGGAGCTGGTGGCCGGCGCCGACGCCGTCTTCCACCTCGCTGGCCAGCCCGGGGTGCGCGCGTTCGGCCCCGTCTTCGCCGACTACCTGACCCGGAACCCGCTCGCGACGCAGCGTGTGTTCGAGGCGGCCGCGGCGGCCGGCGTCAGGGTCGTCTACGCCTCCTCCTCGTCGATCTACGGCGACGCCGAGCGCTACCCGACCCCGGAGTCGACCCCGCCCCGTCCGAACTCGCCGTACGGGATCACCAAGCTCGCCTGCGAGCACCTCGCCGGCGCCTATGCGCGGAGCTTCGGGCTCGACGCGGTCGGCCTGCGCTACTTCACGGTGTACGGGCCGCGCCAGCGGCCGGACATGGCCTTCACGCGCATCGCGGAGGCGCTCGCCGAGGGCCGCCCGTTCGAGCTCTACGGAGACGGCGGCCAGTCGCGGAGCTTCACCTACGTCGCCGACGTCGTCGAGGCGACGGTCGCAGCGCTCGGCGCCGAGCCGGGGACGATCTACAACGTCGGCGGCGACACCGAGGCCTCGATGCGCGAGGCGATCGGGCTCTTCGAGCAGATCTCCGGCCGCAGCCTCGACCTCCGCGTCGGCCCGCCCGCCGCCGGCGACATGCGGCGGACGAAGGCCGACACGACCCGGATCCGCACCGAGCTCGGCTGGGCGGCCCGGACGCCGCTCGAGGACGGCCTGCGCGCTCAGTGGGAGTGGGCCTCCGGTAGAGTCGCCACCCGATGACCGAGCCGCTGCCCCCCGACCGGGACGCCGAGCAGGAGGTCGACTTCGGCCGCCTGGGGCGCGCGCTCGTCGCCCGCTGGTGGCTCGTGCTCGGCGGCCTGCTCGTGGGAGCCGTGCTCGGCTACCTCGCCGCGGCCGGCGGCTCGACCGCCTACTCCGCGCACTCGACCCTCTACCTCGGCCAGCCGCTCACGCCGAACGGGGCCGGGCTCCTGCAGACGCTCGCGACGAACCCGAGCACGGTCCGCGAGGTCACCCATGCAGAGTCGACGATCCGGCGCGTCGCCGCGGCCACCGGGATCCCGACGAGGCAGCTGCGGGGCGGGATCACGGTCACAGCGGTCAGCGGGTGGCTGCAGAAGGCCGGCCAGACGCCGCTCGTCCAGATCGCCGTCCGGGGCCCCTCGCCGCGCAAGACCGCCCGCGCCGCCGACCTGCTGGCCAACATCACCGCCCACACGGTGTCGGGCTACGTCGACACGAAGATCTCGACCCTCAAGGAGCAGCTCGCGCAGAGCCAGACCGAGCTGGCGGCGATCGACGCGCGGCTCGCCGCCGCCGACAAGGCCGCCAGGACGGGCTCCGCGGCCGACCGGCTGCTCGTCCTCACCTCCTCGGCGCTCACCGAGCAGCGGCGCAGCACCGTGGTCCAGGACATCGTGCAGGACCAGCAGCTGCTGTCGCTCGCGCAGAACGTCGAGGCGAGCTACCTCGTCACGCACGCCGTCGCGGTGAAGGACACGGCGCGCGGCACGCGCAACTCCGTGGTCGCGGGCGGGCTGATCGGTCTCCTGCTCGGCCTCCTGGCGGCGCTCCTCTGGGAGCCCGTCGCCGGGCGGGGTGCCCGCCGCCCCTCCGTGTAACGTCCCCTCGATGGTCGAGGGGAAGCGCGTCGCGGTCGTCGTCCCCGCCTACAACGAGGAGACGCTCGTCGGGGTCACCGTCGCCGGGATCCCGGAGTACGTCGACCGCATCTACGTGGTGGACGACTGCTCCACCGACGCGACGGTCGAGGCGGTGCGGCAGCTCGCAGACCCGCGCCTCGAGCTGATCGTGCGCGAGCGCAACGGCGGCGTCGGCGCGGCGATCATCACGGGGTACAAGCGCGCGATCGAGGAGCGGATGGACGTGACCGCCGTGATGGCCGCGGACAACCAGATGCCGCCCGCCGACCTGTTCATGCTCGTCGAGCCGGTCGCCCGTGGCGAGCTGGAGTACGCGAAGGCGAACCGACTCTTCACCGGCCAGGCCTGGGACGAGATCCCGCACTACCGCTACCTCGGCAACGCGGCCCTCTCGCTGCTGACCAAGATCGCGTCGGGCTACTGGCACATCGCCGACTCCCAGTCCGGCTTCACCGCGATCTCGCTCGACATTCTCGAGAAGCTCGATCTCGACCGCATCTATCCGCGCTACGGGATGCCGAACGACCTGCTCGTGCACCTGAACGTCTGGAACGCGCGGGTGCGCGACTTCCCCTCGAAGCCGGTCTACGGCGTGGGCGAGCAGTCGGGGATCCGCCTGCGCGTCGTCGTGCCGACGATCTCGATCCTGCTGCTGAAGGCGTTCTTCTGGCGGATGAAGGAGAAGTACGTGATCCGGGACTTCCACCCGCTCGTCTTCTTCTACATCTTCGGCTTCGGGATGATCGTGCTGGGCGTCGGCCTCGGGATCGCCGAGACGATCCTCCGGTTCAACGGCTTCGCGATCCCGGTCGCCACCGTCGTCCTGATCGCCCTGCTCGTCGTCTCGGGCTCGCAGTTCACGCTGTTCGCGATGTGGTTCGACATGGAGTCGAACAAGGAGCTGCGCTAGGCCGGGTCGTCGATGCGCTGCGTCAGCTTCCCTCGTTACACGGCCCCGAGCAGCAGCAGGCGCCTGAGCTCGGCGGGGTACTCGGCCCACTCGGCGGCGAAGGGCTGCGGCATCCCTGCGACCACCGCGCGCCAGGTGAGCAGGCGGCACAGCCCGCCCAGGAGGAGCGCACCAGGGAGCGCGGCGAGCAGCTCGGCGCGCGGCGCCAGGCGCGTCCACGGCTCGAGGTAGGCGTCGCAGAAGCGGTCGAGCTCGGGCGCGGTCTCGGGCAGCTCGAGCCGGTAGCCGAGCACGCGCAGCGTGACGGTGAGGGTGAAGAACGGATGGGCGACGCACGCGTCGCCCCAGTCGAGGAAGAGGTAGCGGCCAGCGCGGACGAAGACCTGGCCGTCGTGGAGGTCGTCGTGCTGGATTGTCTCCGGGAGGCCCAAGGCGGCGAGGGCGGCGCACTCCTCGGCGATCCGGGGCGCGAGCCCGTGCAGGCGCGCGACCTCGTCGCGGGTCAGCCCGGGGTCGTCCAGCAGCGGCTCGTACAGCGCCGGCAGCGCGGCGAGCGTGCGGTCCGGCGCGCCGGCCTCGAGCAGGGCGTCCCGGTCCGCAGCCGTGTCGAGCTGCAGCTCCGCATAGAGCGGCAGCACCTCCTCCCAGCAGGTCACGTCCAGGCCGGCCTCTCGCAGCCGGGTGCCGCCGTCGGCCATCAGCATCCAGCCGCGCTCGAGGTCGGCGGCGAGCAGCTTCGGCACGCAGTCGGGCCGCCGGCGCGCGAGCACCGAGACCACCCCCGCCTCGTGCGCCAGCGCCGGCATGTTCGCCTTGAACCACACCGGTCCGTCCTGCGTCGGCACCCGCAGCACCGTCGACCAGGGCCGGACGTGGGGCTGCTCGATCGGGCCGGTGACCGCGTCTCCGAGCTCGCCCAGGATCCAGGCGTGAGCCTCCGCGAGCCAACCCGGATCGTTCCACTGCAGGAGCGCCTCCCCGTCCACGTTAGGGGATCGTAAGCATCGGCGCGGGCCGCCCCGGGCGCGGCTACTATCGGCGCCGTGAGCACCGCCGTCGTCACGGGTGGAGCCGGCTTCCTGGGGTCGCACCTCTGCGACACCTTGATCGCCAAGGGCTACCGCGTGATCTGCGTCGACAATCTCGACACGGGGTCGCTGCAGAACATCGAGCACATCTCGCACTCCGACCAGTTCGCGTTCGTGAGCCACGACATGGTCGAGCACCTCGACATCGCCGAGCCGGTGGACTTCGTCTACCACCTCGCGAGCCCGGCCAGCCCGATCGACTACCTGCGCCTGCCGCTCCACACGCTGAAGGTGGGCTCCTACGGGACGCACAACGCGCTCGGCCTCGCCAAGTTCAAGCGCGCCCGCTTCCTCGTCTCCTCGACGAGCGAGGTCTACGGCGACCCTCAGGTGCACCCGCAGCCGGAGAGCTACTGGGGCAACGTCAACCCGATCGGCCCCCGCGGGGTCTACGACGAGGCCAAGCGCTACGCCGAGGCGATGACGATGGCCTACCACCGCCAGCAGGGCGTGGACACCGCGATCGCGCGCATTTTCAACACCTACGGGCCGCGGATGCGAGCCAACGACGGGCGCGCGTCGGTCACCTTCCTGCGCCAGGCGCTCGAGGGCAAGCCGCTCACGGTGTTCGGCGACGGCTCGCAGACACGCAGCCTCTGCTACGTCGACGACCTGATCCGCGGGCTCGTGCTGCTCGGCGAGTCGGGCGAGCACGAGCCGGTCAACATCGGCAACCCGGACCACGAGGTGACGATGCTCGAGCTCGCCGAGACGGTGATCCGCGTCACGGGCTCCTCGAGCGAGATCGTGTTCGAGGCGCTGCCGACCGACGACCCGCAGGTGCGCAAGCCGGACATCACCCGCGCCCGCGAGGTGCTCGGGTGGGAGCCCGAGATCGACCTCGAGGACGGGCTGCGGCGCTGGCTCAAGGCGCTCGGCCGCACACCGGTCGGTGTCTAGGGGCTTGATGCACGTTAGCCGTGGTCGTGGTGCCGTCCCAGGCGCGGCGCCATGCTGTCTCGTCGCCCTTGCCCAGGCCCACCGGCCTGGGCTGCGGCCGCCGAGCCACCCTGGCTTGGCCTGGAACGCCCCCACGACGGATGCCTAATACACATCAAGCCCCTAGGCGCCTCGTCCCGCTCGCGGCGGCCCTTGCGGCCGCTGCGCTCCTCGCCGTGCCCGCGGCGTCGGCCTCGCCCGGCCTGCTCGTCGGGATCCTCGACGACGCGAACACGCTCAACTTCCCCGAGCAGACCTTCGGAACGCTGAAGCAGCTGCACGCGCAGGTCGTGCGGATGAACGTCTCCTGGCGCGCGGTCGCGCCCACGCGGCCGGCCCGGCCGGGCGACCCGGCCGACCCCGCCTACCGGTGGGAGACCTACGACAAGGCGGTCTCGGCCGCGAGTGCGAGCGGGATCAGGGTGCTGCTCTCGATCGTCGGCACGCCTGCCTGGGCGAACGGCGGCGGCCCGGCCACGAGGGCCCCGGCGAGCGCGGCCGACCTGCACCTGTTCGCCTACGCCGCAGCCCGCCGCTACAGCGGCACCTTTGCGGGGCCGGACAGAACGCCGCTCCCCGCCGTGCGGCTCTGGCTCGCCTGGAACGAGCCGAACAACCCGCTCTACCTCGCGCCGCAGTACGTCCGCGCCGGCGGCGGCTGGGTGATGCAGAGCGCGCGCGACTACGCGCGGATCTGCGCCGCGATCTACGGCGGCGTCCACGCGACCGGGCTCTCCGGCGAGCACGTCGGCTGCGGTGCGACCGCGCCGCGCGGCAACAACGACCCGAGGAGCTCCCGCCCGTCCGTCTCGCCGCTCGTCTTCCTGCGCGCGGTCAAGTCGGCGGGCCTCAGGCGCTTCGACGCGTGGGCCCATCACCCCTACGCGGGCAGCCGCTTCGAGACGCCGGCGAGCCGGCCCTCATCGCCGACCGCGATCACGCTCGGCAACATCGGCGTCCTCCAGGCCGAGCTCACGGCCCTCTACGGGCCGAAGCGCCTCTGGCTGACCGAGTACGGCTGGCAGACGAATCCTCCGGACGCCCTGCTCGGCGTCTCCTGGGCGGCCCAGGCCGCCTACCTCAGTCAGGCGGTGGCGATCGCGCGGCGGAACCCGGGAATCGACATGCTCGTCTGGTTCCTGCTCAAGGACGACCCCGTGCTCTCGGGCTGGCAGTCGGGGCTGGAGACGGCGACGGGGACGCGGAAGCCCTCGTTCAACGCATTCCGGCTCTCCGTGCGCTGAGCAGCGCGGAGAATTGTAATACGATTTGTGATACAGTGCTATGCATGACACGGACGGTGCAGGCTCGACTGGACGAGCGCTCTCAGCAGGATCTCGCCGTGCTGCGCAACGAGGGGCACAGCGACTCCGCGGCGATCAGGCTGGCACTGCACGAGGCGGCCGAGCTGCGACGGCGCAAGAGCGTGTTGCGCTCGGAGGCCGAGGCGGCAGCGGCCGACCCCGACGACCTCGCTGATGCTCTCCGCGTCCGCACGGAGATGGACACGCTTGCTACGGCCTGGATCGACGCCGACTAGGGCATGGTCCGCGGCGAGGTCTTTCGTCTGCGCATCCCGCGGGGCACGCGCGGCCCCGAGCAGCGCGGGGCGCGCTTCGCGGTCGTCGTCCAGGCCGACGAGCTGTTGGCGCTCTCGACCGTGCTCGTGTCGCCGACGTCGGCGTCCGCGCCGCCCCGCTCTTTTCGGCCGACGATCGAGCTCGGCGGATCGCCGACGCGCGTGCTCGTCGAGCAGACGACCGCGATCAGCCCGGACCGCTTGGGCGACTCCATCGGCCGCCTCGACGCCGCCGAGCTCCGCGCACTCGACGCGGCGCTGGCGCTCGTCCTCGGACTCTGACCGATCGCAGGATCTGCGCCCGGTGTTCTACTGGGCCTCGAGCAGCGCCCGGTAGAGCCGGTCGATGTCGTCGATCAGGCGCGAGACGGCGTACCGCTGCACGACGCGGGCGCGCCCCGCCTCGCCCATCGTCCGGCGCAGCTCGGGGTCCCGGGCGAGGCGCTCCAGCCGCTCGGCGAGCGCCTCGATGTCGCCCGCCTCGACGAGGAACCCGTCCACGCCGTCGGTCACGACGTCCGGCACACCGCCGACGCGCGTCGCCACGACCGGCCTCGCCGCCGCCAGCGCCTCGATCGCGCTCACCGGCGTGCCCTCGTTCACCGACGGCAGGATCATCGCGTCCATCGTCGCGTAGAAGCGCGCCACGTCCTCCTGATAGCCGAGGAACAGGCAGTCGCGCATCACGCCGAGCTCGTGCGCGCGCCGCTCCACCTGCTCGCGGTCGGGCCCGTCCCCGACCACGCAGAGGCAGGCGTCCACTCCGCGTTCGCGCAGCGCTGCGAACGCGCGTATGACGTCGTCGGTGCGCTTGACGCCCGTCATCCGCCCCACCCAGCCCACGGCGAACCGCTCGGGCGGGATCCCCATTACGCGCCGCGCCTCCACCCGCATCGCCTCGTCGACCGCGACCCGCTCGTCCAGCTCGATCCCGAGGCGGACGACGGTGAACTTCTCCGCCGGGGCGACCCCGAGCGCGACGAGGTCGTCGCGCACCTGGGGGCTGACGGCGATCAGCGCCGTGGACGTGCGCGCCAGGAAGCGCTCAAGCCCGCGGAAGACCCCGGTGCGGAGGGGGCCGAAGTAGCCGCGCAGCACGTGGCCGTGGAAGGTGTGGACGACGATCGGCGGCCGCGCGGGGCCTGCGACGAGCGCGGCGAAGCGGCCGATCGCGCCCGCCTTGGCCGTGTGCGTGTGCAGGATCTGCGGCCGCTCGGCCCGGATCAGCTTCGCGAGACGGAAGACGGCGACGACGTCGCGGAGCGGCGAGATCTCGCGGTGCAGCTCGTCGATCTTCACCACCTCGACGCCGCGCGCCTCGGCGACGAAGGCCATCGAGTCCTCGCCGCGGGCGAGGCTGCCGGCGACGAGCGTCGTGTCGTAGCCGCGCTCGGCCAGCCCCTGCGTGAGATAGGCGACGTGGAGCGCCGGCCCGCCCATGTTGAGGCGGGCGATCACCCGCAGGACCTTGACCCGGGGCTCAGACACCCAGGGACTCGATCGTGCGGCGGAGCCCTTCCTCGAGGTCGATGCTCGGGTGGTAGCCGAGCGCGCGCGCTGCCTCGGAGACGTCCGCCCAGGAGTCGCGGATGTCGCCGGGCCTCGGGGGCTCGTGACGCCGTTCCACCGGCTTGCCGAGGATGCGCCCGATCGCGTCTGCGACTGCGTTCACGCTCGCCGGGGAGCCGGCGGCGACGTTGAAGATCCGTCCGCTCGCGCCGTCGGCCTCGCTCGCGCGGAGCGTCGCGTCGACGACGTTCTCGACGTAGGTGAAGTCGCGCGACTGCTCGCCGTCGCCGAAGATCGTGACCGGCTCGCCGCGGGCGATCGCGGTGATGAAGAGCGGCACCATCGCCGCGTACTGCGAGAGCGGGCTCTGCCGTGGCCCGAACACGTTGAAGTAGCGCAGCACGACGGTCTCGAACGACTCGTAGACGCGGCTGAAGCTGACGCAGTAGCGCTCGGCGGCGAGCTTCGCGACCCCGTATGGCGAGATCGGGTCGGACGCCATCGCCTCGTCCACCGGCAGGTCGGAGCGCGAGCCGTAGACCGACGAGCTCGACGAGAAGACGACGCGGCGAATCCCCTCGTCGCGCGCGGCGAGCAGGACGTTGAGCGTCCCCTCGACGTTGACCGCGCTCGAGGTGAGCGGATCCTGCACCGAGCGCGGCACCGAGCCGAGCGCGCCGAGGTGGTAGACGACCTCGACCCCGCGCGTCGCGTTGTGCACGCGCTCGTAGCTCCTGAGCTCGCCCTCGACGATCTCGATCGCGTCGATGATCTCGGCGAGGTTCGCCCGGTTGCCCGTGGAGAAGTTGTCGAGCACGCGCACCTCGTCGCCCCGCGCGAGCAGCGCGCGCACGAGATTCGAGCCGATGAAGCCCGCGCCGCCGGTGACCAGGACCTTCATGCCTCGGCCACCACGTGGAAGTTGGCGATCAGCGCGCCCGAGCGGACCTCGCGCAGCTCGGCGGAGCGCCCGTCGAGGCCGGCCGCGGCGCGGTTCACGCCCGAGACCAGGGCACGGCCCACCGGCGCCGCGTGGGCGCGGCGGGAGAGCAGGTCGATGTAGATCGAGGCCAGCATGCCGAGGCAGGCCGTCGTCCCCGACGAGGGCCGCACGGTGACCGAGCTCCAGGCTGCGCTCCGGGTGAAGAGGCGCTCGAGCCCCGCGTGCGTCCACCGCCACAGATCGACGGGCGAGGGATGGTACACCTGCACCCCGTGGGTGGAGGCGAGGACACGCCCGCCCGGCCGCGTCACGCGCCGCAGCTCGCGGACGGCCTGCACGGGGTCGTCGCAGTGCTCGAGCACCTGGGAGCAGAGGACGACGTCGAAGCTCGCGTCGGGGACGGGGAGCGCCTCGACCGGCCCGAGTAGCTCGGCGGCGGGGTTCTCGACCACGTCGAGGCCGACGTACTCCGAGACGAATTGCTCGAAGAACGGGTAGTAGGGCTTCGCGCCGCAGCCGACGTCGAGCAGCCGGTAGCGGCCGTAGTCCTCGCCGGCCCGCTTCGCCTCCTCCTGCAGCCAGGCGGCGAGCGGCGCGCGCACCGCGTGGGTCGGGGACGACCACGGCACGTTCCGTCGCTCCGCGCCCGGCCAGGTGTCAGTCAAGCCGCACCGCCACGAGGCCGAGGGAGAGCCAGGTCGCCGCCTCGAGCGGGATCCCCGCGACGATCCCGAGCCCGTTCCAGATCCCGATCGCCATCAGCAGCCAGAGTACGGGCACGAGCGCGAGGCCCGCGCCGCGAGGCGGCGCCCGAAGCGCCCAGCGCAGGCCCGTGAGCAGCCCGGCGCCGAACAGCGCGAGCAGCGCCGCGAGCCCGATCACGCCCATGTCGGCCGCGGCCTGGAGGTAGAGGTTCTGCACGCCCCAGCGGTGCTGCGGGGAGGGGAAGGCGAGCGGCGCGACGTCGGGGAAGCGGCGACGGGCGGCCGCGAGGTACGGCCGGTAGGCGTCCTCGTAGGCCGACTGCTGCCAGCCGACCCCGAACACGGGGTAGTCGGCGGCGATCCGCAACCCGAAGTAGGCGAGCACCGTGCGCTGCGAATAGCTCGAGCCGCCGAGGGAGGCCTGCGAGGCTCCCGGCTTGATGCCGAGGAACTTGAGGAACTGGGAGACGTCGCTCGAGCGCATCACCAGGGTGCCGATCAGCACGGCGGCGACGATGCCCGCGAGCCCGGCCGCGCGGCCGAGCGAGAGGTCGCTTCGGCGCAGCGCGACGAGGCCTGCGGCGAGCGCGGCGAGCCCGAGCCCGAGCACGCCTGCGACCGCGCCCGAGAGCACGAGGCCGGAGCCGCCGGCGATTCCGGCCACGAGCGCCCAGCGCCGCTCGCGGCGAGACACCGGCCCGAGCGCGACCGCGGCGAGCGCGAGTGCGAGCGCCATGCCGGAGAGCGCCGCGAAGTCGTGCGGGCCGAGGAACGAGGGCTCGCGCCCGCCGGCCCGCAGATGGCCGACCGTGAAGTCCTCCACCGCCCCGAAGAGCTCGAGCAGGCCGTAGCCCAGCGCGGCGACGGCCCAGACCGTGACCGAGGCGAGGAGGAGCTCGAGGTCGCGGCGCGTCCGCACGATCAGCGCCGCGGCGGGCGCCAGCAGCGCGTACTCGAGCAGCTTGAGCGCGGTCACCGAGTGCTTGCCGAGCAGGTAGCCGGCGTCGGTTCCCGCGCCCCAGGCGATCGAGGCGGCGACGACGACGAAGAACGCCGCGGCGGCGATCCAGACGGAGCGCCCCGCGCGCAGGGGCGCGAATCCCTCCTCGAGCCCGGTCCAGAGCCCCGCGAGCACCACGGCGACCGCAGCCAGGTCGGCCAGGTTCGCGTGCGCGCCGCGCACGGTCACCCCGGGCAGGAAGTGGGTGTGCAGGAAGAGGAGCGGGACCGCCAGCGCGAGCACGATCGCGCCCGGCGAGAGGAGCCGGCTGTCGTGCGGTCGGGGCGCCAAGTCGCGCCACTATACTGGCCGATCTGATGCGGAAGCGGCTTCTCTGGCGCCGCTCGGCCACCGCGCTCGGGATCTACGGCTCCACCGCGCTCGGCATCCTCGGGTCGATCGTCGTGCTCCGGATTCTGGGCCCGACCTCGGCCGGGCGCTTCAGCCTCGCGATCGGCACCGCGGCGTTCTTCCAGCTGCTGCTCGAGCTCACCGGCGACGAGGCGCTCGTGAAGTACGGCTTCCGCTACGCGGAGCAGGAGGACTGGGGCCGGTTCCACCGGCTCCTCCGGCTCACCTTCGGGCTCGAGGCGGCGGCTGCGCTCGCAGCGACGCTGATCGTGGTCCTGCTCGCGCCGTTCGCCGACTCCCTCTTCAACACCACGGGGATGCTCGAGCCGATGCTGCTCGCCGCGTGCCTGCCGCTGCTCCAGGCGGCGGAATCGATGGGCGCCGCGATGTTGATCCTGCGCAGCCGCTACGACATCCGCGGCGCGCTGCTCACCCTCGCCACGGGCCTGCGCCTGATCGCGATCGTGATCGCGGCGCCGCACGGCGTCAATGCGACGGTCTTCGGGATCGTCGTCGCGCAGCTCGTCACCTCGATCTGCGTCGTCGCGATCGGGATCAACGCGGTTCGCCGCTTCCCCCGCGTCGCGCCGAGCGGGCTCGGCGACGACCGGTCGCCCGTGCTGCGCTTCGTGCTCCAGTCGAGCATCGGCACCGGGCTCGTCTCGCTGCGCGGCTGGCTCGCACCGCTCGCGCTCGGCATCGTCCAGAACCCGACCGAGGTCGGCTACTTCCGGGCGGCGCAGGCCCCGCAGCAGGGCTTCGCGGCGCTCAGCTCGCCCGTGCGGCTGATCATGCTCACCGAGCAGACGCGCGACTGGGAGCGGGGGCGAACCGAGGTCGTCTGGGAGGGGGTGCGCCGCTACCTGCGCGGCGCGACGGCGTTGATGCTCGTCGCGCTGATCCCGCTGGAGCTCGTGATGGGCTGGCTGGTGCGCTTCTTCCTCGGTGACCAGTACGCGCCTGCCATTCCCGCGGCGCGGATCATCCTCGTCGCAGCGGCGATCCAGGTCGTGTTCGGCTGGTCGAAGTCGTTCCCGGTCTCGATCGGGCGTCCGGGGCTGCGGGTCGTCGCGTCCGGGATCGAGGCGGCCGTGATGCTGCCGCTGATCCTCGTCTTCGGCTCGCTCTGGGGCGCGACGGGCGCCGCGTGCGCAGTCGTCGTCTCGAGCGTCGCGTACGCGATCGCCTGGATCGTGATCCTGATCCGGCTGCGGCGCGCTCCACTCGAGGGTCTGGCCACCCCGTGAGGGTCCTGGTCGTGAGCGGGATCTGGCCTCCCGACGTCGGCGGGCCGGCGAGCCACGCCCCCGAGGTGGCGGAGTTCCTGCTGGCGAGCGGGCACCAGGTCGAGGTCGTGACCACTGCCGAAGCGGCGCCCGCAACGCGGCCGTATCCCGTGCGGTTCGTCCCCCGGAGCGTTCCCGTCGGCCTCCGTCACCTGCGCGCTGCGGCGCTGATCTCCGGGCGCGCGAAGGAGAACGACGTCGTCTACGCGACCGGGATGCTCGGCCGGACGACCGCAGCGTGCCTGGTCGCGCGGCGGCCGTTCGTCGCCAAGCTGACCCAGGACCCCGCGTTCGAGCGCGCTCTGCGCCGCGGCCACTACACGGGCTCGCTCGCCGACTTCCAGCATCACCGCGTTGGGTTTTCGGCCGGGCTGCTGCGGCGTGCCCGCGACCTCGAGCTTCGCCGGGCGGCGCACGTGATCTGCCCGAGCCGCTTCCTCGCCGAGCTGACGTCGGGCTGGGGCGTGCCGCCGGAGCGCGTCTCCGTCCTCCCGAACCCGACCCCGCCGGTGCCGCCGCTCCCGGACTGGGCGCCCGGGGGGAGCCCGACGCTCGCGTTCGCCGGGCGGCTGACAGGGCCGAAGGACCTCGGGGTCGCGCTCGAGGCGGTCGCGGCCTGCGACGGTGTCGTCCTCCGGCTCGCCGGCGACGGCGACGAGCGCGCCGCGCTCGAGGCCCGCACCGCCGAGCTCGGGCTCGGCGGCCGCGTCGAGTTCCTCGGCGCGCTCGCCCGCGACGAGGTGCTCGGGCTCTTCCGCAGCGCCGACGCGGCGATCCTCTCGTCGGCGTGGGAGAACTTCCCGCACACCCTCGTCGAGGCGCTCGCGGTCGGGACGCCGGTGATCGCGACCGCGGTCGGCGGCGTCCCCGAGATCGTCCGGGACGGCGAGAACGGCCTGCTCGTCCCGCCGGGAGACCCGGTCGCCCTCGCCGCGGCGATCCGGCGCTTCTTCGCCGAGCCGGGGCTGATGGAGCGGCTCCGTGCGGCGGCCGCCCCCTCGGCCGAGCGCTTCGCGCCGGAGCGGGTCTACGGCGAGCTCGAGCGGATCCTCGAGGAGGCGGCCCGGTGAAGCGGCGCGTCTTGATGGTCGGCCGCACGCGCTACCGGCTCCCGCTCGAGGGGAGCCTCGCCCGCAAGTTCGACGCGCTGCGCGCGGTGGTCGAGCTGCGCGTGCTCGCGAGCGCGCCCGCCGGCGCGCCGGCAGGCGACGACACCTTCACCCTCGTGCCGCCGCTCTCGCCCCGCGCGCTCGACGGCCTCGCCTTCCACCTCGGCCTGCCGTTTCGGGTCGCCAGGGAGCTGCGGGCCTTCGCACCCGACGCGATCCTCGCCCAGAGCCCTCACGAGGCCGCCGCGTGCCTGCTCGGGCGGCGGCTCGCCGGCAGCTCGACCCGGATCGTCGTCGAGCTGCACGGGGACTGGCGTACTGCGACCCGCCTGTACGGCTCGCCGGCGCGGCGCGTGCTCGGCCCGCTCGCCGATCGGCTAGGGACTTCGGCGCTGCGGCATGCCGACGCCGTGCGCACCGTCTCGCCGTACACGACGGCGCTCGCGCGCGAGGTCGGCGTCGAGCCTGCCGCGACCTTCCCCGCGTTCATGGACCTCGAGCCGTTCCTCGGCGCGCGGCGGCCGCTGCCTCCGAAGCCGCTCGCGCTCTTCGTCGGCGTGCTCGAGCGCTACAAGAACGTGGACGGCCTGGCCAAGGCCTGGAGAGCCGTCCTCGCCCGCGCGCCTCGGGTCGAACTGCGGATCGTCGGCGACGGCTCGCTGCGCAGCACGGTCGACCTGCTCCGCGCCGAGCACCCGGAGAGCGTGATGTGGGACACGCGGCTCACACCCGACGGGGTGGCTGCGGCGCTCGACGCCGCCACCGTGCTCGTGCTCCCGTCCCGCTCGGAGGGGATGGGCCGCGTGCTCATTGAGGCGTTCTGCCGCGGTCGTGGCATCGTGGCGACGCGCGTGGGCGGGATCCGCGACCTCGTCGCCGACGGCGAGAGCGGCGTCCTCGTGGAGCCGGGCTCCACGGACGCGCTCGCCGACGCGCTCGTCCGCGTGCTCTCCGACGAGGCGCTCGCGGCACGGCTCGGCGAGGGCGCGGCAGCAGCGGCGAGCGACTGGCTCCAGTCGCCTGAGCAGTACGCCGAGCGAATCCGCGCGCTCGTGGAGGCCGCCGGATGAAGCCCCGTGCCCTCTTCGTCGGCCGCACCCGCTACGCGCTGCCTCTCGCGCCCGGCCTCGCCCGCAAGTGGGACGCGATCGGCCAACGCGTGGACTACCGCGTGCTCGGCTGCGCCGAGCGGCACGGAGCTGTCGGCGACGAGCGCTTCGAGCTGCTCCAGCCGGTCTCTCCCCGCCGGCTCGACGGAGTCGCGTTCTACGCCCTGCTCCCGTTCCGGGTCAGGCGCTCGCTCCGCCGCAGGCGGCCGCAGGCGGTCTTCGCCGAGAGCCCGCAGATCGGCGCCGCAGTCGTGATCGGACGGGCGCTCGCGGGGCGGCCGCGGCCGAAGCTCGTGGTCGAGGTGCACGGCGACTGGCGCTACGCGACCCGCCTCTACGGGTCGCCCGCCCGCCGGCTCGTCTCGCCGCTCTCGGATGCGCTCTCGACCTGGGCACTGCGCCGCGCCGACGCGGTGCGGGCGCTCTCGCCGTTCACGGCCCGCCTCGTCGAGGACGCCACCGGCCGCCCGGCCGCGGGCTCCTTCCCGACCTACAGCGACCTCGCCGCCTTCACGGCCGGGCCGCGCCTGCCGCCGCCGGAACGGCCATGCGCGCTGTTCGTCGGCACGCTCGAGCCCACCAAGGGCGTCGACACGCTCGCCGAGGCGTGGCGGCGGGTCGTGCGCGAGCTGCCCGAGGCCCGCCTCGTCGTCGTCGGGCGCGGCTCGCTGGCTCCGGCGGTGGAGCGCCTGGTGCACGAGCTCCCGGGCCGGGTCGAGTACGTCCCGGAGCTCCAGCCGGAGGAGGTCGCCGCGCGGATGGACGTCGCCACGGCGCTCGTGCTGCCGTCCCGCTCGGAGGGCCTCGGGCGCGTGATCGTCGAGAGCTTCGCGCGCGGCCGCGGGGTCGTCGCCAGCGCGACCGGCGGGATCGCCGACCTCGTCACCGACGGGGTCGAGGGACTGCTCGTGCCGCCCGGCGACGCGGACGCGCTCGCCGCCGCGCTCGCCCGCGTCCTTTCGGAGCCGGAACTCGCGACCCGGCTCGGCGCGGCCGCCGGCGAGCGGTTCGAGGCGCTCGGGCTCACGCTCGAGCGCTACGCCGACCAGATCGCCGCGCTCGCCACCTAGACTCTCGTCGTGCGTCCCGACCGCGCCAAGCAGCTGCTGAAGAACGGGCTCTACCGGACGATCGGGGAGACCGCTTCGACGATCGGCGCCGTCGAGCCCGGCGGCGACCGGGCGCTGCGCGTGCTCATGTACCACAAGGTCAACGACGTCCCGGAGAACCCGCTCTCGGTGCCCGTCGGCCTCTTCGACGAGCAGATGGCGGTGCTGGGCGAGCTCGGCTACCAGGTCGTCTCGCTCGACGCCGTGCTCGACCACATCGCGGGGATCCGGCCCCTGCCGCCCGGTGCCGTCCTGATCACCTTCGACGACGGGTACCGGGACATCCTCGAGAACGCGCTCCCGGTGCTGCGCCGGTACGGCTACCCGGCCGTGATCTTCGTCCCGATCGGCTACCTCGACGACGCGCAGCCGCTGCCCCACGAGGAGCACCTCGCCGCGCAGGGAATCGTCAACGGAACGCTCCGCTGGGAGGAGTTGCCCGAGCTCGAGGCGGGCGGGATCCGCGTCGAGAGCCACGGCATCAGCCACCGCCCGCTCGCCGATCTCGACGTGGACGAGGCCGCGCGCGAGATCACGCTCTCGAAGCTGCGGCTCGAGGAGCGGCTCGGCCGCCCCGTGCCCGCGTTCGCCTACGTGAAGGGCTCCGAGGCGCACTACCGCCCGGTCCACCTGAGCCTCCTGAAGCAGGCCGGCTACGAGATCGCGTTCACCTCGGTCTCGGGCGGGAACCGGGCGGAGATGGACCCGCTGCGGCTCCACCGCTACAACATCGAGCCCTACGCCCATCGCACCTTCGAGCTCGTGCTCGCGGGGGCCTGCGACCTGATCGGGGTCAAGGACACGGTCGCCGGGACGCACGCGCGCAGGATCTTCAACCAGGCGCTCGGCACCGCGACGAAGTGAGCGTCGTCCCGAGCGAGCTCGACCCGTCCCACCGGGACGACTTCCTGGGCCTGATGCGCGAGGCCTACGGCACCGCGATGTCGGCGGAGGAGTTCGACTGGTTCTTCGACCGGAACCCGGCCGGGCCGCGCCTGCTCTCGGAGGTGCGGGAGGACGGCCGCTCGCTCGGGGTGCTCGCGATGAGCTACGCCTGCGCGCAGGTGGACGGCGGGGAGGAGCTCGTCGCGTTCGCCGTCGCCGCGGTCACGCACCCCGAGTCGCGCGGACGCGGCGTCTTCGGCACCCTCGAGCTCCACAACGAGGAGCGCGCCGCCGCGGCGGGAGCGACGATCGCGCTCGGGTTCACGAACCCGAGCGCCGGGCCGATCCTCGTCGGGAAGCTCGGCTGGCACGACCTGTATCGGATGCGGCTCTGGGCGCGGCCGCTGCGCCTGCGCCGCACGGGCACCGGCGGGCTCGCCCCGCGCGGCGGCCCCTACCTCGAGCGCTTCGGGCCCGAGCACGAGGCGCTCTGGCGCCGCGAGGGCTACCGCAACGGGCTCGTCCGCAGCGCCGACTACCTCACCTGGCGCTACCTGGACGCGCCGCGCGACTACCGGGTGCTCGGCGACGAGCGCGGCTACGCCGTGGTCGGCCACGCGGTGCGGAAGGGGTTCTCGGCCGGAGTCGTGTGCGAGCTCGTCGGCCCGGCGCACCGGCTCCTGCGCCGCTGCGTCCGCGAGGCGCGGGGTTGCGACGTCGTGCTCGGCGTGCCCGGACCGGGCCAGCGCGCCGCCTATGCTGCGGCCGGCTTCGTGCCGGCGCCGGGCACGATCCGCGTGATCGGCAAGCCGCTGCGGGACGGCGTGCGCGTCCCCGAGCGGTGGGACTTCACCCTGGGAGACACCGACATCTTTTGAGACGCGTCGTCTTCATCACCCAGCAGGTCGACCTCGACCATCCGGTGCTCGCCGCCACGGTGGCGAAGATCGCAGCGGTCGCGGCCCGCGTCGACGAGGTGGCGGTGCTCGCCGACGGGATCGTCCCCGGGGTCTTGCCCGACAACTGCCGCCTCCACCGCTTCGGCGCCCGCACGAAGGCCGGCCGCGGGCTCCGCTTCGAGCGCGCGCTCGTGGAGGAGCTGCGGCGCTCGCCGGAGCGGGTGATCGCCCACATGTGCCCGATCTATGCCGTGCTCGCGGCGCCCCTCTGCCGCCCGCTCGGGGTGCGGCTCCTGCTCTGGTACACGCACTGGCGCGCGTCGCCGACGCTGCGCGTGGCCGAGCGCTTCTCGTCGGCGGTGGTCAGCGTCGACACGCGCTCGTTCCCGTTCCCCTCACGCAAGGTCGTCCCGATCGGCCACGGGATCGACATGTACGAGTTCACCTGCGCCGACCACCCGTCGGCCGACGTCGTCCGCGCGGTCGCGCTCGGCCGCTACTCGCCGGCGAAGGGCCTCGACACGGTGGTCCGCGCGTTCGCCCAGGTCGAGGGGGTGCGGCTCGAGGTGCACGGGCCCGCGCTCTCGCCGCTCGAGCGGGAGCACCGCGCGGAGCTCGCGCGTCTCGTCGCCGAGCTCAAGGCGCCGGTCGAGCTCGGCGGGCCCCTGCCGCGCGAGGAGCTGCCCGCGCTCTTCGCCCGCTCCGACCTCCTCGTCAACAACATGCGGGCGGGTGCCTCCGACAAGGTGGTCTACGAGGCCGCGGCGAGCTGCCTGCCCGTGATCGCCTCGAACCCCGTCTTCGACGAGTTCCTCGACCCCTTCCCGCGCGAGGACGTCGCGGAGCTGGCCCGGCGGCTTGCCGCCTTCGCCGCCCTCCCGAACGAGGAGCGGACGCAGATCGGGCGCGCGCTCCGCGAGGCCGTGGTGTCGCGCCACTCCGTCGAGTCGTGGGCCGACAAGGTGCTGGCCGCGTGACCTGTCCTTGTGCTCATGAGCACAAGGGGTGTTTGCCGTGGTGAAGCAGCCGCTCGTCCTCCACATGCAGAAGGTGGCCGGCATCTCCGGCTCGGAGGCGCACCTGCTCTCGCTCCTGCCCGACCTGCGCAGCCGCGGCTGGGACGTGCGCCTGCTGATGCTGCACGAGGACGAGCCCGGCGCCTGGGACTTCGCCCGGGAGCTCGAGACGCGCGGTGTCCCCGTCGACGCGATCTCCCTCTCCGCCGACGTCGACCCGCTCGCCTTCAGCAAGGTGGCCGGCCACCTCGCCCGCTCGCGCCCCGCGATCCTGCACACCCACCTCGTCCACGCCGACGCCTACGGGCAGGTCGCGGGCACGCTCGCCTCGGTGCCGGTGCGCTTCTCGACCAAGCACGGCTTCAACGAGTTCCGGGAGGGCCGCGGCTTCGCGCTCGGCGACCGCACCGTCGCGAGCCTGGCACACGTCCACATCGCGATCTCGCGCGGGCTCGCCCGGTACCTCGCCGACACGGAGGGGTTCGACGAGGCGAGCTTCGAGATCGTCCACTACGGGATCGCGCCCGGCGAGCACGAGCCGCCCGCGCCGCCGCCCGCGCCGCGCCTGCTCTGCGTCGGCCGCCTGATCCCGATCAAGGGGCACATCGTGCTGCTGCGCGCGTTCGCCCGCGCGCTCGAGCGCTTTCCCGAGCTGACGCTCGACATCGCCGGGCGGGGCCCGCTCGAGCCGTCGCTGAAGGCGCTCGCGCGCGAGCTCGGGATCGCCGAGGCGGTGCGGTTCTGCGGGTACGTCTCGCCGATTCAGGGGGCGATCGAGCGCTCGGCGATCGTCGTCGTCCCCTCGATGGGCGAGGGCTTCGGGATGGTCGCGCTCGAGTCGATGGAGCGCTCGCGCCCCGTGATCGCCGCCGCGATCGGGGGCCTCGGCGAGCTCGTCCGTGACGGCGAGACCGGAGTGCTAGTGCCGCCGGCCGAGGTCGGGCCGTTGACCGCGGCGATCGAGCTGCTGGCCGGCGACCCCGCGCTGCAGCGCCGCCTGGGCGAGGCCGGGCGCCGTCGTGCGCTCTCGCACTTCCTCGAGAGCCGCTGCACGGACCGGACGGAGCTGCTCTACCGCGCCCGGCTCGACACGCTGTAGCGGATCAACGTTCGCTGTGGGACGACGCCCGGCGGCGTCAGGTACTCCTCCTCATGCGGGCCGGCGAGCTCGAGACCCTGCTCGGCGACGAACGCCTGCAGCTTCGCGACGCTCTCGTGCTCGGTCTCGAATGGGCCCTCGTGGACGATCTCCGCCACCTGCCCGTACTCCCATTCCTCGATCAGCACCCCCTCGACCTCCGTCACGTTGTCGGCGACCGGCAGCGCCCACAGCCCGATCCACTCGTCCTTCGGGGCCAGGTGCGCGTTTGGCCAGCGCGCGCGGAGCGGCGCGGGCGCGCCGACCGCGGCGTAGAGCCTCGGCACGATGTCTGGCGCCACCTTCGCCGGGTCGCCGCGACTCTCCAGCACGGCCACGCGCTGGGTCGGCCGCTCGGTCAGGTACGGGGCGAGGTCCGTATCCGTCAGCATCGTTCTCACCTCCTGTCCGATCGTCGCGCGCACGGCGCGGCAGCGCATCGGGGCGCGCCCGGATCGGCTACGCGGAGAGAGCGCGCTCGTACACCGCGAGCGTCCGCTGCGCCATCCGCTCAACGGAGAACTCGCTGCGGGCCCGCGCGAGCCCCGCCTCGCCGAGGCGCCTCGCCTCGTCCTGGTCGCGCAGCAGGCGCAGGATCGCGGCGGCGAGCGCCTCCGGATCCTCCGGCGGCACGAGCAGGCCCGTCTCGCCGTCGACGACGATCTCCGGAATCGAGCTGACGCGCGTCGCGACGACGGGCTTCCCGGCGAGCATCGCCTCGAGCAGGGCGAGGCCGAAGCCCTCCCAGCGCGCCGGGTGGACGAGCAGCTCGGCGCGGGCGAGCCACGCGGCGACGTCGCCGACCCGCCCGGGGAGGTGGACCCCCTCGCCGGCGAGCCGCTCCCGCTCGGGCCCCTCGCCGAGCACGACGAGCACGGCGCGCGGCTCCTCCTCCCGGACGCGGGCAAGCGCGCGCACCGCGACGTCGAGCCCCTTCTGCGGCACGAGGCGGCAGATCGCGAGCAGGACGCGCGCGTCGTCCGGGAGGTCGAGGTCGGTGTTCTCGCTCCACGGCGCCGGCGGCGCGTCGAGGCCGTAGTGGACGACCTCGAGCTTCTCCGCCGGAAGGCCGACTCGCTCGACGTTGAAGCGCTTCAGCGCCTCGGTGATCGCAATCACGCGCGCCGCGCGCCGGGTGAGCGCCCGCTCGACGTGCCGGAACGTGCCGCTGCGGAACGGGTCGTCGTTGTGCTTGGTCGAGACGAGCGTCGCGTCCCCCGCGGCGAGCGCGCCGTAGACGTCGGCGTGGACGAGGTGCGTGTGCACGAGCTCGGCGCTGCGCAGCGCGCTGCGGAGCCGGCGCAGGAGGCGCGGGTCGAGGTCGTGCGGCATCTGCAGGCGCACCGACTCGACGGAGAGCTGTGCGTAGAACGGCTCGGGGTCCCAGGCGGGGTCGTCGAGGCCGACGAACACGGGCTCGACCCCGAGCGCGGCGAGGCCGGGCAGCAGCGCGAGCAGGTGCCGCTCGGAGCCCCCGATCCCCCGCATCC
>Ga0315273_10002024_pt1 | contig 23643 bp, 17 predicted proteins | sample YL17G02_0_MG_FD_205753 | JGI IMG/M metagenome (GOLD analysis project Ga0315273, IMG submission 205753) | Sediment microbial communities from Yellowstone Lake, YNP, Wyoming, USA - YL17G02_0 | ecosystem: Environmental > Aquatic > Freshwater > Lake > Sediment | place: USA: Wyoming | collected...
ACCAGGGCCAACATTGCCAGTACTGCAAGCTTTCTCATGGCGTTCCCTCTCCTTTCGATGTTGCCTACTTCGTTGCCTTGGTGATTCTGCCTGGGAAGACCGGGGTGCCTCCGTGCCATGCCCGGTTCCCGTCGCGGATGCCCTATCGGGGACTACACCCAGGTACTCCCCTCGGGCGAGCTATGACGCTGCGGCTGAAAATGCCGCGACTTCCAAAGGTTGGTGGCGGGTACTGATGGTGCCTTCCACTTTCCGGCGGGATGGGCAATAAGCGGATGGCGGGCTCTGCTGACTGAACGACGATGTCAAGAACTCAGCGAGACAACGGAACACACTGAGATGATAGTTGAGTCGCGTGACATTATTGTGAATTCGTCGCCGGTGGACGTGGAGAAAACGTGAACATCTGCGTGCCAGGCGCCAAGAAACAAGGGATGCGGGGGTCTTTTCGTTTGCGGCAGAGGGTCTCCCTGCCTCTGCGCTTCGTTGCCACCAGTAACTAGATTATTGTCAATCACCATTAGGTTTTTGTCAAGTACCGAATGGGTCTTTTCTTGAGAGACCGTCTAGCATGCGTTCGTTCTGACGTACTTGGCGATGTTGGCTGCCCTCTAGGGTTCTCTTCTGCGGGGGTTGGAGACGGGGCTCGAACGCGGATGCGGAGGTGGGAAGATTTCGAAATCGGACGGTTTGGCGCCCCCAAAGGTTGTGAGTCAAACTTGCCGCTGACTGCACAATGCTCGTCCGGCCAAAGAGCTGTAAATGGCGACTGCTGGGGGTACCATATTATCCATTCGACGACTTTCTCGGAGCCATCTGGGAGCGCTTTCGGTCGGCACCAGGAACCCACTCTCAGGGGCCCTCTGCGTGAATCTCGGAGCAACGCGAGATCAACACCGTAGAGCCCCATTGCGACACGAATGATCAGTCGCCGCTGTATTTCAGGGATTCCGGCAATGCAACGACGGATGTCGTTGCCTAGATCGTAAGGGGGACCGGGAGAGACAGACGGATCTAGATCCTGTGTTCCTCCCGGACAATTCGGCGGGCACCCGCGTGCCAGCCCGTCCGCCAGTCTTTCGGCGGCACGATCGCGCTGAGGTTGTCGAGTTGGCCGATAGCCTTCAACCGGCGGTAGATCATCTGCCAAGCGCAGGGCCGCTCGGGGTCAACCTCACATGACTCCTCGCTGGAGCCGCCGCACGGCCCATTGAGCAGCCGCTTCGCGCAGCGCGTTACCGGGCAGATGCCGCCGAACTGCGACAGCACGCAGGAGCCGCACCCGAGGCACTTCTCTGCCCAAACCGCTTGCTCCTCCAAGATGCCGAGAAACTGGGTGTTCAAGGCCGCGTAGACCGGCTTCTCGGGGAATCGCTCGGCGATAGCCTGCACACCGGCGCCGCACCCGAACGAGAGGATCGCCTCACTCCTCTCGGCGGGACCTGCCAGATCCTGGATAAACTCGTTGTCGCACTGGCGCTCAATCGTCACTTGCTCTATCTCGATTGGACGGCCGTCGAGCCGCCGGGCCATGCGCATCGCCGACGAGATGATCCCCACCTCGCGCTCTCCGCCGGAAAGGCACACCGTCACGCACGTCCCGCAGCCGGCGAACAGCACCTTGTCATGCTTTGCCAGCACCTCTTTCAGCTCTGGAATCGGCTTCCGGCTTGCGACAATCATCTTGCGTGCTCCTTATCACCCGGCAGACGCAGCGGGTTCGGTCCCAACGCGTTTACCGTTTCAACCATCTCTTGTATTCGGGCAACGAACGTCGGCGCCTCCGAGGCTGATAGATTCACCATCCGCAGCCGGTCACGCCCAAGGCCGATCTCGTCGAGGACCTGCTTCGCCGCTTCAACACGCCGCTTCGCCCGCAGGTTCCCCTCGACGAAGTGGCACCCCCCCTCCAGACATCCCGCCAGAAGGATACCGTCGATGCCGCGCTCGAACGCAGCAAGGAGATGTTTCACCTCTACCTTTCCAGTACAGGGCACATGCACGATGCGCACATTGGCCGGGTACTGCATCCGCCGCGCCCCGGCAAGGTCGGCGGCAGCGTATGCACAGAAGTTGCAGCAGAAGGCGATTACTTCCACCTGGTTGATCTTGGCGTCTTGCGCCATCGCGGGCTCGGTCTCAATCATATCGTGCTCTCTGGTACCGCAAGCAGCTCATCCAGCATCGCTACGAGCTGCTTGCTCTCCTGGTGCTGGAGGGTTATCGCCTCGGCTGGGCAGGCGGAGGCACAACTACCGCAACCCATACACTTCGCGCCCTGGATCTCTACCTTGCCCAAATCGTTCAGCGTGGGGGCACCGTATGGGCAAACCCTCACGCATGTCATGCATGCAGTGCACTTGTAGGCGTCGACGCGCGCTACCTGCCCGCCGATCTCCAGGTAAGGCTTCGACAGAACCGTCGCGGCGCGGCTTGCGGCGGCCTTCGCCTGGGCTATCGTCTCGTCCATAAACCGCGGCGAGTGAGCGAGACCGCACACGAAGAGTCCCTCGCTCGCCAGGTCGACGGGCCTCAGCTTCGGGTGTGCCTCGAGGAAGAAGCCGTCCGCTGTCAATGAGGTCCGCAATATGGACGACAGCGCCGCGTTGTCCGGCCCAGGCGCTATGCCCGTGCTGAGCACCAGCAGGTCCGGCTGCAGCTCGATCTGCCGCCGCGTACCGCCGTCGGTGACCCGTACCGTCAGCCCGTTCTCGTCGCTTGTCTCGGGCTCGCGGTCCTCAGGGTAGCGCACGAACAGCACACCGGCCTCGCGCGCCTTCTGGAAGTAGGTCTCGCGGAAGCCGTACGTCCGGATGTCCTTCGCCAGGACGACTACCTGCGCCTCCGGCTTCTGCTCCTTGAGCGCCAGAGCATTCTTCACCGCCTCTGAGCAGCACACCCGGCTGCAGTACGGATGCTCATCTGTCCGTGAGCCCACGCACTGGATCATCACCACCAGCGGCTTTTCGCCGAGGGTCGTCGGCAATTCGCCGGACGCCAGCTTCGCCTCCAGTTCCCGCTGGGTGACAACCCGCTCGCTCCTGCCCCGAAGGTGCTGCTGCGTCTCGCGCTCGACCGCGCCCGTTGCGATCACCATGACTCCGTGGCTGACGGAAGTGTCACCCTCCGGGCCACGGATCAAGCTCTTGAAGTTGCCGACGTGTCCCGCCAGTTCAGCGATCTCCGAGTTCAGTCGCACGTTTATGAGCGGGTGAGACGTCACGCGCTTGATCAGGCCATCGGTAAACTCGCGAATGTCCTTGCGTTCAAGCGTGGAGCGAATCGACAGCAGGTTGCCGCCCAGTTCGCCCCTCTTCTCGATCAGGTCTACCGCGAACTGCTGATCAGCTATCGAAAGCGCGGCCGTCATCCCGGCCAGACCGCCGCCCAGCACAACCGCCGAGCGCGTAATCGGCACACGACCCGTTTCCAGCGGGTTCAGCCACCGCGCCCGGCCGACAGCCATGCGCATGAGATCGCATGCCTTCTCCGTGGCCTCGTCGGCATGCTCTTTGTGCACCCAAGAGCACTGGTCGCGTATGTTCGTCATGGCGAAGAGGTACGGGTTCAAGCCCGACTCCCGCAAGGTCTCCTGGAATAGGATTTCGTGCGTGCGCGGAGAGCAGGAAGCGACGACCACCCGATTCAGGCGGTTCGTCCGGATGGTGTCCTGAATGCGAGCTTGGGTGGTGTCAGAGCACGTGTACAGATTGGTCTCCGCAACCACCACATTCGAAAGCCCCGCCGCCTCGCGCTTCACCGCATCGACATCAACCACCGACGCTATGTTGTGCCCGCAGTGACAGATGAACACACCCACACGGGGCTCCTCATCGGTCACGTCGCGCTCACGCGGATACTCGTGACGGAGCGTCATCATCCCGCGGCCGCGGACGAGCCCTTCCATCGCGCACGCGGCGGCGCCGCTCGCTTGCGCGACCGACTCCGGTATGTCCTTCGGCCCCTGGAACGCGCCCGCGACAAAGACGCCCGGCAGGGACGAGACCATCGGCGCCAGCCGGTCCGTCTCGCAGAAGCCGAAGGCGTTCCGATCGATGCCGATTCGCTCGGCCATCTCGGCCAAGCTGCCGCCGGGTTTCATCCCAACTGACAGCACGACCAGGTCGAACTCCTCTAGCTGCTCCTCGCCCTGCTCAGCGAAGTAGCGGACGCGCGGGTTCTTCGTGCCCGGCATCTCTACCACGCGCGACGGTACCGCGCGGACGTAGCGCACGCCGTGCTCGCTCTTGGCCCGAGCAACGTAGCGGTCGAACTCCTTGCCGAACGCCCGCACATCCATGCAGAAGATCGCGATCTCCAGCCCGGGCACGTGCTCAATGGCGACGAGCGCCTCCTTTGTGGCCGACATGCAGCAGATGGACGAGCAATAGCCGTTGCCGCGGGCGCTGTCGCGTGAGCCTACGCACTGAATGAAAGCGATCTTCCGCACCGGCTTCCCGTCGGAAAGGCGCTGCACCTTGCCCTCGGTCGGGCCGGACGCGCTGAGCATCCTCTCGAATTGAACTGATGAGATCACGTTGGCGTATCGCCCGTGGCCGTACTCGCCCCGCAGCGAGGCCTGTATCTCCTCGAATCCCGGCGCCAGTATCACAGAGCCTACCCGCAACACCTTGGACTCCGGCTGTTGATCATGGCGGAGCGCGCCCGGACCGCATACCTTCTCACAGAGGCGGCAGTCAGAGCACAGGCCGCAGTTCAGGCAGCGCTGTGCCTCGGCAATCGCCTCCTCCTCTGAGTATCCCAGGTCGATCTCCCGCAAATCGCTTGTGCGCGCTTCGACCGGCGCCTGCGGCATCGGCATTCTCGCCTGCTTCCGCGCCGAGGGGTTCGGATTCGGTGCGACCTTCTTTTCGGCCGCCGGGGCAGCGTCAATTTGCGACATTTCGCCGCGCAGGTAGCGGTGTATCGCTTCCGCCGCCCGATGCCCGTGGGCGATGGCGTCGATGGCCGAAGCCGGACCGAGGACGGCGTCGCCACCGGCAAAGACACCGGGCACGCTGGTCGCCAGGGTTTCGGTGTCCGAAACAACACGACCGCCCGGCCCAGTGACGACGGGAGACATCGAGACGGCGTCAACCCCCTGGCCGATCGCAACGATCACTGTGTCCGCAGCCAAGCTGCTTGTCTGTGAATCGTCGAATTGCGGTGAGAAGCGCCCTTCCTCATCGAAAACGCGGGTGCAGGCGCGGAAAGCCACGCCGGTGACCTTGCCCGCTTCCGCAAGGACCTCTGTAGGGCCAAGGCTATTGTGGAATACAATGCCTTCTTCCAGCGCTTCGGCGGCTTCCCACGAATGGGCGGGCATCTCTTCACGCCGCTCCAAACAGGCGAGGTGGACGCTCTCGACACCGGACAGGCGGCGGGCACATCGCGCCACGTCCATCGCCACGTCGCCGCCGCCGATCACGAGCACCTTGGGTCCAACCGGCGGCTGCGCACCCGAGTTGACCTCGTACAAAAACTTGAGGCCGGGCCACACGTCCGGCGCGTCCTCGCCGGGAATACCCAACTGCCGGCTCGTCCACGCGCCGACGGCCACGAAAACAGCGTCGAACTCGCCCTGTTGCTTGTCGTTCACATTGACAGGGGGCCTCTCGGCGGAGCTTGAATCGTCGTCGGCCGGAGGACGGGCCTTCAGAAGCGAAGTCGGATCCGAAACGCGGACACCGGTCTTCGCCTCGACGCCCGCGCCGAGGATCTGCTGGATTTCATAGTCCAGACCTTCTCGCGGCAGGCGGTACTCCGGAACACCGTATCGCAGCATTCCACCCAGGGCTTCCCTCGCGTCGAAGATAGTAACGCCATACCCCATTCGCGACAGGTCGGAGGCCGCCGTGAGCCCCGCCGGACCGCCGCCGATCACCGCCACCCGCTCGTCGCGCTTCTCAGCCGGAGGTTGCCCGCCGTTCCAGTCGATTTCAGTTCGGTGGGCATATGCCCAGTCGGTCGCGAAGCGCTTTAGGTCACGAATGGCGACAGGATCGTCTACCTCCCCCCGGTTGCACGCGTCCTCGCAGGGGTGCTGGCAGATACGCCCGCAGACCGCCGGCAGCGGGCAGCGCTCGCGGATGACCTCGTACGCCTCCTTGAACTTCCCCTGCCCAATGAGAGCAACATAGCCATGGGCGTTGATCCCTGCCGGGCAGGCGTTCCGGCAAGGGGCGACGCCGTCCGCCTTCGAGATGCCGTAGACGTTGGGGATCGCCTGCGGGTAGGGGCGAAAGATGGCCTTGCGCTCTCCCAGTCCGCGGTCGAACTCGCTGGGCAGCTTCACAGGGCAGGCCTCAGCACAGTCGCCGCAGGCGTTGCACTTATTTATGTCAACATAGCGCGGGCTGGTACGGATGGTCACCTCGAAGTTGCCCGGCCCGCCGCTGATGCCCTCGATCTCCGAGAGCGTGATGATCTCGATGTTCTTGTTGCGCCCACATTCGACCAGCTTCGGCGAGAGGATGCACATGGCGCAGTCGCCGGTGGGGAACGTCTTGTCCAGCGCCGACATCCTGCCGCCGATAGCAGCCGACTTCTCGACCAGGTACACCTTGAACCCGGACTCCGCCAGGTCCAGGGACGCCTGCATGCCGGCGATCCCCGCTCCGTAGACCAGCACTGCCCCGATCGGTCTGTCCTGTTTCATATGGCTATCTCGCGACCTCCGCCGACGCTGCTTCGGTCAGCAGCTTCTTCTTCGCCAGCAGCGGCCTCGCATCGACAATCAGGCGGCGCAACCCGAGATCGCTTGGCGTCAGCCCAAACGCGATTCCCAGCAACTGGGTGAAGTACAACACCGGTAGGCCAAACCGCTCGCCATAGCGCGCCTCGATGTCGCGCTGCCGCATATCGAGGTTGAGCTGGCACAGAGGGCACGCCGTCGCGATGCAGTCCGCACCGGCATCTCTGGCCATCGCCAGCACCTCCCGCGAGAGCAGCCAGACAATCTCAGGGTTGGTAATCGAGTAGCTCGCCCCACAGCACTCCGTCTTGTGCGGCCAATCGACCATCTCCGCGCCCGCGGCTTCCAGTAGGTCATCCAGCACTCGGGGGTTCTCGGGGTCATCGAAGCGCATCACCTCCGGCGGTCGAACGAGTAGACACCCGTAGTACGCAGCCACTCGCAGGCCTTTCAAGGGCTTCCTCACGCGCTTGGCTACGGCCGCGAACCCGATGTCGTCACGGATGATCTCCAGCAAATGCTTCACAGGCGTGGAGCCGTCGTAGTCGGCACCCAGCGCATCGGCCACCTCGCCGCGGACACCTGCATGGCTGGTGATTCCGTAGTTCGCGGTCTTCAGCCGGCTGTAGCACGCCGCGCAGGCGACGGCTACTGTGCTGCCCGAGGCCGCCAGCAGGTTCTTGGCAGGCAGGGCGAGCGAGAGCAATTCGCTCGATTGGTGCGCAGGCGTCGAGCCGCAGCAGGTCCAGTCCGGAAGCTCGGGCAGATCGAGATCGAGGGCGCGCGCCACGGCGAGTGTCGACAGGTAGTAATCTTTCGCCGTCGAATCGAGCGAGCAGCCCGGGAAGAACAGGTATCTCATCGACCCGCCCTCCTGAACAGCCGCCGCCGCTCACCGCGTCCCTTGACGAACGACGGCAGCAGCGCCAGCTTCCGTTTCAGCAGCATGACCGGCACCTTGCCCATATCCCGCGTCAGACTCCGCGTCCGCAACTTGAATGCCGCCATGAGGCCGACTTCATACACTCGCCCCGCCTGCTTCACCGTCCCCAGGAAGATGTCGTTGAACGCCGGCGCGTCTGTCCGGGCGCTCGTCTTGCCCGTCGCGCGCGACAGGCGCCGCAGGGCATCCATCATTGCCGCCACACTCACCCCCTGGGGACAGCGCGTCGCGCAGGTCTCGCATGATGTACACTCCCAGATCATGCGGCTGGAGAGCACCTCGTCCCGGGCGCCGAACTGTACCAGGCGCACCATCTCGTGCGGCTTGATGTCGGCCCGTGACGCGACAGCGCACCCAGAGGTACACTTCGCGCACTGCAGACAGGCAGCGAGGTTGGCCCCTGATTCGGCCTCGACTTCTCGCGCGAAATCGCCGATAGCAGCTATGCGCAGCAGTCTCTCGGCGGTCGATATCATCCGTCGCTCTCCTCTTGCATCCCCGCGAGCACCGCCAGCTTGACCGCGCTCACCTTGCGGTAGACCTCCTCCGGCTCGCGGAGGACTCCGTCGACGGTCAGCAAATCATCGATACCTATACCGAAGAGCCGCTCGTTTTCCTCCAAGTAGGGGCGGATGAGCAGCCAGTCTTCTTCGCTCAGGGCGCTCAGAGTCCCCCCGTTGAGTTGGGCCTCATCCACCTGACGGTGGGGATCACGGATGTAGATCGCGCCCCCCGATGCCAGTGAGAAGAGGTTGCTGCCCGGATAGGGTGTCGCTAGAGGGATTGGCCGGCCTCGCTCGTTGAACTCGATGCCGTTCAGTATCGCGAAGCCACCGCCGTCCAAGGGATCACCGGCCATGAATGATTCCGCCAGGAAGTCCAGACACGTCCCATTGATGACGACCCGAGGGCGGCCAACGGCGTTGATGAGTGGACGTCCGGCGGCGTTGCCCAAGACGTAGACTTCGCCGCCCTTCGCCCCATAGAGGAAAGTTTGCCCTACATCCCCAAATACAACCAGCTTCCCACGGTTCATGATCTGCCCGAGCTGGTCCTGTCCGTTACCATGGACGCGTATCTCGAGCCCGTCGATGCCTGAGCCGAGATAGTCACCGGAGCTACCGTATACGTCGATGCGGACGCCGTCGGTTTCTGAACCCAGGCCACAGCCGGTAAAGCGCTGACCTCGGTAACCATGACAGACAAACCGGCGCCAGCCGAGCTCGTAGGCCTTGCGCAAAAGGAAGGCATCGCACTCCTCGCCTTCCGGCGGGAAGCCCTCGGCGTCCAGAAGTAGCGTCTCCTCGCCCGGCCCAGGTGCGGCGATCCTCGCGCGGGTCTCCCAGTCGATGCGCCGGTAGCGCCCGCTCGCTCCCTCGCCAAAGCGCGGGGCTGCCTTCAACAGCGACGCCAGCGCCTCTTCGATGACTTGCAGCACGGACGCCCGTCGCTTATCACCGGTATCGAAGCGGCAGTCGTGCAACAGAGTCAGGGTCTCAATGCCCGTTTCCATCGCCGTGCCGTTGTCGGCCTCAGCAACGATTGCCTCACAGAAGGAACGCAGCGCTCCCGGCTCCCACGATGGCAGGTTCTCCGCCACATGCTGGAATAACCCCTGCGCGTCGCCGCGCAGCAGTGACTCGTGGATGAATTGTCTGGCCGGCCGGCCGCCCGCGTTGGCTGGCGCCAGGTCGCATCGAACCGCGGCCTTCGGCATGATCACGGGCCGTCCGAACTTGTCGGTGCAGGTGAGCGTCTTCCGTCCATTCTCCTCACCGACGGTGAACACGAACGCTCCGCCGTCGGTATGGCTTCCACCGCGGGCGTTCCAGTAGCGGTCGGCGACCGGGCAGAAGCGGGAGTCCTCGCGCGCGAGGCTGCGCAGCGTTGCATCGATCGCCTGCTTCTCCGAGCAAACCAAGCCGATCTGCACCTCGCCCTGCGAGAACGCGAACACCTGCGGCCGCAACATGGCTGTGTCCGTGATGCCCATTAGCTGGAACTGCTTGCGATCGGGCAGGGTGCGGGCGATGATGAAGAACCACGGCCCGTCCGGCGATCCGTGAATATGCGTCGCCTGGAGCGCTCGGTAGACCCGCTGCTTCTCCTCCGGTAGCTGATCGAAGTCACGCTCGGTCGTTGGGGCCAGCGCTTCGATAACATACTCCAACGGGTACTTGTAGATACGCGACCATAGGTCAAACAGGAGTACCGAAACCTCTGTGTCAGTCAGGAATTGCGAGCGGATGTTACGCTGCAGCAGGTACTCGGCAACCGAGTGATAGTTCGCGAAGTCGCCGTTGTGCACCAGCGCCTCGTTCAGTCCCACGAACGGGTGCGCCCCACCCGGGTGCCACACCCGCCCCTTGGTCGGGTAGCGCTGGTGGGCGATCCAGGCGTGCGCACGGAAGTCCTCCAGTCGGTAGTACTGGACAGCCTGCTCGGCATAGCCCACGATCTTGAACACAACGAGGTTCCGCCCGTGCGACAGCACAAACGCCCGCTTATCGCCGAGCGACGAATAGAACACCTCGTTCAGCCGCACCGAGTTGCGATAGACGAACTCATCCTCGATATCGCGCGGCGGCAGGTCGCTGATGCCGTTCTTCTCGCCGAACGCCTCCAGCACATCCGGCTTCACCCGCACGAAGTAGCGGTATACGTCGGGCGGCTCTTGCTCAAGACCGGGGACGTCTTGGAAGTTGTCCACGGTCGGCACGCGCGCCTCAGAGGCGACTTCGAACGAAGCCCGTATATACCGCTGCTCTACCTCCTGTCGCGCCGTCGGGTCGAGCAGCGCTATCTGAAGAAGGTAGTGCGAGTCCAGGACATCCTGTGAGACCCCCACATCTTCCGGCACCAGCCCCACGGCCGCAATCCCGCCGCCCTTGCCGTTCCCACGGTTGTGCATCTGCACCGACGGCTCGTAGATATGCTGTCCGCGGACAGGGATCGAACAGGCGAAGCCTGTCACACCGCAGCCACCCTCCTCGGCGGCCTTCGGCTCGACGATCCGCGGTCGCCCCTCGAGAAGCTCAGCGCGGGTCTGGATCAGCCGTTCGATAGCGTCATCACTCATCGACGCGCTCGCCTTCCTTCACATAGTCCAGGTGGTAGATCAAGTCGGTTCGGCCGCGCAGTTCAGCGACGCTCCGCATCCCGAACCGCACGAGCATGTCCACGACCTGCTCCCGCCAGGACGCGTGCAAGTTGATCAGCCTCTGAGTCGCCCAGTCGATCTGGACCTGCTGCATCAACTCACGGTCCGTCGTCGCGATGCCCCGCGCGCAACCACGGCCGCTTTCACAGGCACCGCAACGGATACATCCGAGCGCCACAAGTTCCGCCGTCCCAATCACCACGCCATCCGCGCCGAGCGCTATCGCCTTGAGCACATCGTGTGCCGTCCGGACACCGCCGCTGGCGATCAACGTGATACCATCTCGGATGCCTTCGGCCACAAGGAACTTGTGCACCTTGGGGATGGCGTACTCGATGGGCATGGCAATGTTCTTCTTCGCGATGTCCGGCGCCGCGCCCGTGCCGCCGTAGCTCCCGTCGAGATGAACGATATGGGCGCCGGCGTAGTAGCTGCCGACGGCAACCATGTCCACGTCCGTGGGAGTGGAGACCTTGACGGAGACGAGTGCACGGGGATTCGTTTCCTTAATCCAGTCGAGGTGCTTCTTGTGATCCTCCACGGAGTACACACTGTGGAACGGGAACGGCGAGAAGAGCGCATTCCCTGCGACCGCCTGCCGCATGCGCGCCACGTCCGGCGTGTTCTTGTCGCCAAGCAGGTGCCCGCCCAGGCCCGGCTTCGCGCCCTGAGCGTACTTGAACTCAACCATCCGAACGCGCTGTATGGTCTCCTCCCGTACTCCGAAGAGCCCGGTAGCGACCTGTGTGATGACATGGTCGTCGTAGGGTTGCAGACGGTCGGGATAGCCACCCTCGCCGGTGCAGGTGAACGTGTTCCAGGCCGTTGCCGCGCGCGCGCGGGCGACCATTACGTGCGCGCTTACCGACCCGAATGACATGCCGCCACAGTACCAGGGCAAGTCTATGCGTACGCGAGGGCGGCCATCGTCACGGCGGTTCAACTCCAGGCCGGTGTCGACCTGCTCAGGAGTAACGGTCGGCGACGGCTTTTCGGGAAAGCGAAATCTCAGTTTGTCGAACCCGCCGCCGGATGCACCAAGCTGGAACTCAAGCCCGTTGTCCGGCGCATGGCCCGTCTCCGCCTGTCGCCACGTCGAAAGAATCAAGTCGGACGTCCAGCGGGGGTCGCCCAAGATGTCGGCTGTCGGGTTGCGCGAGATCGATAGAGCGTGGTTCGGGCACTGGTCGATGCAGTAATGATCCGTCTGCGCGCAGGCCGGTCCGATACAGAGGTGGTCGTGAGGACGGAGCGTGTAGGCGTAGCCGCGCGGCTTGATGTGGACGCCATAGGGGCAAAGCTCGACGCACTTCCCACAGGAGCGGCAGGCGGCACTCCGTCGAACTCGGTAGCGCCCTATCGGGTTCCGATAGCGATCCGGCACCGGGCGCACCTCGCGCGCGACATCTCGCTGCGGCGTGCGGTCCAACCGCTCGTCAAGCCCCTGATCGATACCCGAATCAGTTGCCGAGATCACCGAACGCCTCCCGTTCGAGGTCCTCGCGGAACATCGCCCGGCCGGTCTCGCCCCGGAGCCGGCGGACCTCCCTAATACCCATAGCGCCCAGCACCTCGATAAGCTGCGCGTGCCAAGCGCCCATCAGATTCACCATCCGCTGCTTCGCGTACTCCGGGTCAGCGTCGGATATGCCAGCCGGGCATGACCCATTGTGGTCGCCGCCGCACACACGACAGCCGAGGGCGATGAGCAGCGGCAGATCGACCGCCACGAGATCCGCGCCACAAATGATCGCTTTCGCCATGTGCTCCGGCAGCGCGATCCCTCCCCCGGCGATGAGCGTAACCTCGTCACGCACCCCTTCTTGCACCAGACGCGTGTGGACATCGCGCAGCACGTCCTTGATGAAACGCGGGTTCTGCGGGGCAGTCTCGTTGCCGTGCAGGTCCGCACACAGGTGCATCGCCTTCACGCCGCCCTTGTGGAGACTCAATGCCCGATCAGTTGCCGATGGGCCAGCCAAGACGCGAGCGCAGACAATGACATCAGGGCTTGCGGCGCGCACCCGTCCGGCCCGCTCGAATACATCGTCGCCGTCGACGATTTCGACCATGCGCGCTCGCTGGATTACCGCCTCATGCGCTGCCGGGTCATCGCTCTCTTGGAGAAGGGGCACGACCGAGGCGATTTGCCGCTCGTCTGCCAGTCCGCACTCGCCTGCCTTCACGATGGCCAGCGTCCCCAACGATGCGGCCGCGGCGATCCTTGCCCGCGTCAGGTCTTTGGTTGTATGCCAGGGAGGGATGTCCAGAACGACGGGCAGGCGTACCTCGACGAGCGGCTCGTCGTCAGCAACTGTGCCGTCGGGTCGGATGCTCAGACGCATGGGCTTAGAGCCGATGTCGACTGACGTGCTGATATATTCGCGGCCGTGGATGCCATCCCGTGTGGGCCGCACTATCTCCGACATATCCGTCCACATCGAATCGAACCCCGGACCCGAGAATGGGCCCCGGTAGCCCGCACCGGAAACCGGTATGCTGCCCGTCTCCGCCTGCCGCCACGTGGTCTCGATGATCTCGGGCCGCCAGTACTCGTCGCCGAGCGTCAAGTACTCTTCGTTAATAGCTAGGGAGAGCAAGCCTTTCGTACAGCCCTGAATACAGGACAGGCAAGCGTGACAATCGAACAGCGGTTGCAGCGGCTGGGAGGGGTCACGGTTGTAGGCGCTCTCCGCACGGTAGACGCCGTAGACGCACAGGTTCTTCACACAGTTCCGGCAGCGCGCGCAGTCCTCCCGCCAGTCCACGGTCCCATACTTCCCGACGGGGCGGAACCTCGCGGGAGCCGCAGCAACGGGTACGTGGTACCTTTCCGGCAAGTTATTCCTCCCCTGGTTCTAAGGGCGCGAAAGGCCGGCCTGGCGGATCACCTCGGCGGCTGCTGTCTCCGAGCCGCCACTCATGACGTGAATCCCGCGCACGCCGTCGACGTCCCTCAGCTTAGATGCGATCTCAGCCGCGATGGCGATGCCCTCTTGGACAGAGTCGTCTGCGCTTCGCAGCCGCTCAACCGTCTCGTTGGGAACACCCCGCAGACCCTCGGCCTGCTCAGCGCTCGTCAGCGGATACACCGTGGCGATGATCGATGTCTTGCCGTTTATGCCCGCCGAGCGCAACGCCGTCATCCACTCGCGGAAAGCAGTCTCATCAAATACCGGCGAGGTCACCAGGAACTGCGCTCCCGCCTCCACCTTCTTCCGCAGTCCAATCATCGCCAACTCGGGGGGCTTCAAGCCCGGGTGAGCCGCCGCGCCGATAAACAGCGATGGTTTGGGCTCGACAAGTCTCCCGTCCAAGAGGCGGCCCTGATCGCGCAGCGCCGCCAACGCCTGAACTAGCTGGACGGAGTCGATATCGTACGCGCCCGCCGCTTCCGGCCCGACTCCCAGCGACTGGTGGTCGCCGGAAAGGCATAGGACGTTGCCCACACCGAGCATGGCCGCACCGAGAGCGTCCGATTGGAGGGCGATCCGATTCCGATCGCGGGTAACCATCGTCAGTACTGGCTCGACGCCTGTTGCTGCGAGGATCGCCGCACAGGCGAGCGCCGACGCCGTTATCTGCTCGTGGTTGTCGGCAACGATGGCCGCATCCACGCCGGACGGCAGCGCCGCAGCGAATCGCTCAACGGCATCGCGCGCGGCGCCCTTCGGCGGAACGCACTCAACCGTCACGGTGAAACCACCTGATTCCAGTTTCTCAGCCAGCTTCGTTCGTAATTCCATCTTCCCCGGTTCCATTCTTATTCGCCGCGCTCGCGCAACGGGCTAGTCTTCAACTCCCGCAGGCGGACCATCATCTGCTCCGGCAGTGCTGCCGGTTGCGCATCCTCTCGCGCCGAGCCGACCAGGTGGAACACCATCAGGCGCTCACCACCCAACCCCACCTCCTCGAGCAAGCCACGCACATACTCGGCCCGCCGGTCGAGCCGCTGACTTCCCTCGAGGTAGCAGCAGTTGGCATCCTCGCACGCGAGCACGCACACGGCGTCGGCACCGTTTTCGAAGGCCTTGAGCAGGTGCTCGGGTTGGAGCTTGCCGACACAGGGGACAGCGATATCGTTGACGAGACCCGGCCACTGCGCAGTTAATGGCAGAGATCGCGGCCGTCTTGTCGCGGAGGCGTTTAGTGTGGGGTTTGTGCAGTTGGCACAGCGAAAAACGGTCAGGCTCGGCCGGACCACCACCTCAGTCGATCTACCGGCGGAATCCCCCTCGTCGACTAGCATTTTTCGCGCCTCGATCCGCTCCCGCGACCCGGCTCTTGTTGCCGCTGCAATTGCCTGCCCTCAGCTTTGCGGTAAGTGCACCAAATGGGAGACATGCGGCAGGCGGTTGCCGCTTGCCTATCCCTCTCGCACATGTTACCCCCACCATCCGCGTCGAGTCAATGTCTTGTACTCGTCCAGTTGTGGGGTGCCAAGGCCCTATCTGTATCTGGAGGGCAGCACTCGATCCTCTGCGTGATAGGCATATGCTCCAACACTGAGCCGAATCAATGCGACACCATTCCCACTTAGTGTCTGGTTGCGCGGAGAGCACGGCGCCACCGTTGTGCTGCGTCAACTGTGGGTGGATCGCCTGGCCGCCGGCTGTGCTGGAGGTCAGTAGGGCAGCGGTAGTTGGGGAGATTAGGCGGAAACACCGCGCTGCGCCTCCGAAACGGGGGTTGGCGAGGCTAACCGCCAGGCCCTAGCGCACCAGCCGCCGAAGGACACGGTTGAAGGCTTTGTTGGCTTGCCGGAGCACAACGTGGGCACCTATGCGCCGCGGCCTTCCGCTGGCGATGATGCTCTGGTCAGAATGGAATCATGCTAGGCTAGTCCTGTGATTCGCCGCGTTAGCTCCGCCCAATCTTGTCCAATGGTGTCTTGGATGAGCGGTTTCATGCCGACGAACACCTGCTCAGGTATCAGCGCCTTCCAGACGCTGATTGTGACCTCTCGGTCATCGAGCCCTACCAGAGGGAGCCACCAGCGTATGAGTTCCGGCATTCGCTCCGGTGGCACCCCTCGGGCCATCGTTCCGACTATCGAGGCCTGCTCGTCCGCTGAGGTACGCTCGCGCAGGATCGGATAGAGATGTGCGTCTTCTTTGTCGAGGTGAATTCGTAAGTGTGTATTGAGCGACGCCGTGGCCCGGGCTGTAATAAGCGGGTCTGACGTAGCCGACACTCGGGCCAAGCCTTCGGTCATCATGTCCAACTCGCGGTGATCCAGCAAGTAAGGCCTCGCCACGAGCGGCGCCACTCTGTCCATGGTCGGAAATACCGCCTCTTCCTCGCCGTTTGCATGCCATCGCAATATCTCGCTGAAAAAGCGAAGTCGATCCACAACAACCGACAAATCACTGCCGCCTGCTGCCGCCTTGTATGCCGCACCGTCAATTTCTGCCATATCGATACGGAAAGCCTTGTGGATGCTAGTTACAGCATCAAGCGGTGTTGCCATTGGATATCCCTCCTTAGGCCTGCCCGATTCCGGTGGCAGCACTATGAGCTACGATTCCTCACATTATCCGAGATTTCCCATTTCAACCTGGTGGCCCCAGTTGGGGCAGATCAGTCAAGCCCAGGTTGGTTCGGCCGCGATCTTCTCAAGGGTTCTGCAGCGACTCTTCCCCCGGATCAGTAGCCCGCACTGGCAGAGCTCCCTGCCGCCTTTTCGACTATCACTTGGGCCGTCATCGAGGGGTGGATGGAACAGTGATAGTTGAAGGTGCCTTCCTTGTCGAACGTCTTTGAGTAGGTCTTCCCTTTGGACAGGTCGCCGCTATCTATGCCGCCGTCGCCGGTGACGGTGTGCGTAGACGGGCCATTGTTCGTCCAGGTCACGGTGCCCCCCACCTTGATGGTCGCCGTGGCGGGGGTGAACTCGAAGTCCTTGATCGTCACTGAGGCCTGCTGAGGGGCAGCGGTAGCCGCCACGGTGGAGGTGGTCTTCGGAGCGACGGTATTGCCCGCCAGCGGAGCCTTTGTAGAGGTCGCCCCAGGGGCTATCGTCATCTCCGGCGTAGGTGTGGCGCTCTTCGAGGAGCTGCCGCAGGCCACCGCGGTGAGCAAGCCGCTCATCGTGAAGATGAGAAGGACGGTCAGGCCAAAGGTCACTCTACCTAAACGCATGGTGACGGTCTCCTTTCGCAAACGTTGGAAACTGCTGCGGTCGGATCCCTTCTAGCGCCGTGTGGGCGGCCCGCTCATTGGTCAGTGGTTTACAGTCTGCTGGTAGCACGCGATGTCGTACTGTGAGACAGCATGCGGGCTGTTTGCGTGCAGGGCCGAGGCTGTCCCCGGGCTACCAGCATATACGGTGCCGGCATGGGCGAACCCGGCCGTTCCAAAGCCGTTTGGCTGCGCAGTCGCGTTGCCTTCACCGCACGCCACGCCGGGAGCGCCCGGCTGGCCAGGTCCATTTGGGCTCGGCGCGGCTGCCGCCGTGGTGATGCTGCCTATGGCGAGCCCACACGTCAAGACAAGTGCCACAACGATTCGTTTCATTTTCCTTCCTCTTTCTGTGGCCCGCTAACTGAACCCGCGATCGGCTACTCGCTAAACGTAGCGCCGCCGCGTGCAGAGGATGTGAGTCTTTGTCGCCGCGCCGTGAATGTTGCGTGAAGGTCTGGCAGAGGCTCACAAGCGGGGGTCGCCGGGCGACAACCTACCGTGGTTTCTACCCCACTTTCGCCCTACTCTGTGAACACACGCAGCATTCTTCCCAAGCAGAGGGTCGCGGGTTCGAGTCCCGTTTCCCGCTCTAGGACACATATACACTAAGGAGGGCTGGGCAAAACGCCCAGCCTTTTTCGTTTCAAACCAACGACCATCTGCTTTCTAGTCAGAGGGCTTGCGCTACTCTGCCGGCATTCAGCGGTACTGGTTTGTCGCTCGCTGCTCTCCCGGAGACGGATGGAAAATTGGCACCCACAGGCGGATGATATTCTAGCACCCCACAGCCCCTCGGCATCGACCAATAGACGCATATTCGCATCTCCCCCTTGGGCAATATGCGAGGCAAAGAGACGTGCCGATCAAGAAAAAGGAGACAACGAGGAACCCCTTTGGCGGGGCCTCAACAACCGATGAACGGGGGCCACCTCAGGCATGTCTACGTCCCCTCAGGACATGTCGCCCGAGGAGATCGACAACGGGACACGGGAGCGCATCCCCAGGATACGGGCATTCCCCCGCGGCAGGATCCGGGCGAGTTCGCCGCGGCGTCCGGCGACAAGAGGCGTGGGATTTCCCTGGGGCTCAGCACCTTCGGGCCTAACAGGGTGGACTCGTTTTCGAGGGCAGGTCATAATGAGATCGTTCACGTCTACCTCAATGGGGCCCGTGTTCCCTGATCTGACTGAGAATTGGAGCAGATAACCAATGATGGTAGTGATGAAAAAGGACTATAGCCAACAAGACTTGAAGGCGGTGCTCGACCACCTGCAGGAGGCGGGTCTTTCCGGCCACATGATCGTTGGGATCGAACGCACCGTGATAGGCGTTATCGGGGACGTCTACCCGGAATTGTCGGACGAGCTTCGGAGCTTTCCCAGCGTCGACGAGACTGTGCCCATTTCCAGGCCTTACAAGCTGGCGAGCCGGGAGCTCAAGCCGGACGATACGGCCGTAAGAGTAGGCACCGTGGAGATCGGGGCCGGCTCGACCGTCATTATCGCCGGCCAGTGCTCGGTGGACACGCCGGAGCAGATGATGGCGACGGCACACGCAGTCAGGGACGCGGGCGGTCATATCTTGCGAGGCGGTGCGTTCAAACCGCGCAGCAGCCCCCACGCCTTCCGCGGGCTCCTTGACGAGGGGCTGCGCATCCTGGCTGAGACGGGCGCAGCGGTCGGGCTGCCCACCGTCAGCGAGGTGATGGACCCGCGTGACGTGGAGATTGTGGCCGAGCACGTCGACCTGTTGCAGGTCGGCGCGCGCAATGCTCAGAACTACTTCCTCCTCGACGAGGTGGGCCAATGCAACAAGCCGGTACTGCTGAAGCGGGGCATGGCCTGCTCGGTGGAGGAGTGGCTCCTCTGCGCGGAGTATGTTCTCGCCCGCGGCAACAAGCAGGTGATCCTCTGCGAGCGCGGAATCCGTACCTTCGAGCCGGGCACGCGTTACACTCTGGACGTCAGCTCGATACCGCTGGCGAAGCGGCTGAGCCATCTGCCGGTCATCGCTGACCCGAGCCACGGCACGGGCCGCTGGTACCTCGTGGAGTCGATGTCGCTGGCGGCAGTGGCGGCAGGCGCGGACGGCCTGATGATCGAGATACACCCCAACCCGGATCGCGCCCTATCTGACGGAGCCCAGAGTCTGACCTTCGCCAACTTCCGTCGCCTGATGGAGCGCGCGAGGGTAGTGGGCGAGGCAGTGCAGCGCCCCTTCGCTCATGTCTGAGAGAGCAACATGGGAGAATGAGGGCCCCGGGCACAGACCGTCCCGGGGTCTGATGCTACCCCATCCGCATTTCTTCTTGAATGCGTCGTCGCCAATTAACCCACAGCGTTCGGGACGCACCGGTTGAGATTATTCGGCGATGTCCGGCCGTCACCGGCAGAGGCGCTAGCCTTCCTCGTACTTGAACGAGAGCTTGATCCTCGCGCGGTAAAGGACCACCTTATTGTTGTCGACGGTCATGTCGAGCTTCTCGACCTCCGCGATCCGTAGATCGCGCAGCGTGCTGCTGGCGCGCTCGACCGCACCGCGGGCTGCCGCTTCCCACGACTCCGTGCTGGTTCCCACGAGTTCTATGATCTTATAGACACTCTCCGCCATGGCCGGCACCTCCTTGCTCTTTACTCAGGTTCGCGATTGTACACCCGCCGCAGCGCTCGAGCAACTGCATCATGAGACGTTCTCGTGGGTCAGCGGTTCTGTCCAGGATCTCCCGTTGTGGGGTGGCAAAACTCCATCCGTATCTGGAAGGCGCTAGCGAACCCCCTACGTGCCGAGAGGAGGGTCAATCCCCCCGCTCCCGTTGACCACGATACTCCACCGGTGTATGGGGAACCTGGCATCTGAGATCCAGCTATGTGGCGCCTATTGATCGGCGCTGCCCAGAAGTCCAGAGGATTTGCTATACTGAACCGACATGGCTCGGAATGGCGAGAACCAACGCTGACCCTGATAGGATAGCATAAGCGGTATTCCAGCGATGCGAGAAAGACAACGGCCAGGATTCCTCGGCGTGCCCTTGCTCGGCGTCGGAACAAACGTGGAGGCACACGAGCCCTAATGAGAGTTCCGAGAAACACACAGCTCTCTGCTTTCTACGGAGGTGTCTCTTGAGAGATCTAGAGTCATTGCTCAATCCCAAAGCAATTGCCCTGATTGGCGCCACCGACCGGGAAGGCTCAATTGGTAAAACCCTCATGGAGAATTGCCTGCTCGGACAGGGCCAGAGGGCGATCTACTTTGTCAACCCTGAGCGCGAAACCGCCATGGGCCAGGAATGCTATGACAGCATAGCCGACGTCCCGGGACAGGTGGAGCTGGCAATCGTTGCCACACCTGCCGAGACGGTCCCGCAGATAGTGGAAGAGTGCGGACAGGCAGGGGTGGGAGGAATAGTCATCATTTCCGCCGGGTTCAGGGAGGTGGGGCAGTCCGGCAAAAAGATCGAGGACGAGATAGCAGCGATTAGGGCGAGGTACGGGATGCGGATCCTTGGCCCAAACTGTCTGGGTATCATCAGGCCTCATGTGAACTTGAACGCGACGTTCCTGAGACGAAACCCTGAGCCGGGACGGATAGCCTTCATATCCCAGAGCGGGGCTCTGGGATCGGCAATCCTCGATTGGGCCGTCAGCGCGAACGTCGGATTCAGCGCATTCCTGTCCGTCGGCTCCATGCTGGACGTCGACTTCGGTGATCTTATCGACTTTCTCGGCGAAGACCCCTCTACGAGGAGCATAATCGTCTACATGGAGAGCGTCGGGAACGCCAGGAGATTCATGCGGGCGGCCAGGGGATTCGCCCGGAACAAACCGATAGTCGTGATAAAGCCGGGGAAATACGCTGAGGGCGCAAGGGCGGCCATGTCCCACACGGGAGCGATGGTCGGTAGCTATGATGTATACGACGCTGCCTTCAGAAGAGCAGGGATAGTCCGGGTGGACGAAATCCTGGATCTCTTCAACTGCGCGAGCGTTCTGGACTCCAGGTTCCTTCCCGCTGGCCCGAGAATCGCGATAATCACCAACGCCGGGGGGCCCGGAGTGATCGCTGCCGACGCCGTAATGGGATATGGCTGCGAACTCGCCCAGCTTTCCGAGAAGACGATTGCAGATCTTGATTCTTCTCTCCCCAGTTACTGGAGCCACGCGAACCCCGTTGATGTGCTGGGAGATGCCGACGTTGAGCGATTCGCCAAGGCGGTCACCACGTGCTTGGCCGATCCGGGCGTCGACGGCATAGTCGTGATCTATACGCCGCAAGGCGCGGCGACGCCGACCGAACTGGCGGAACGTATCGTAGGGGTGGCAGAGAAGCGAATCAAGCCCATATTGACCGTCTGGATGGGTGAGCATGAGGTTAGGGCCGGCAGGGAGGTGTTCCACAGCAAGAACATACCCACATATGCGTCCCCAGAGGTGGCAATAAGGACCTACATGTACATGTGGAAGTACAAACGCAATCTCGACCTCCTCAATGAAACGCCCGAAGAACTCTCCCTTGGGTTCTCTCCTCCCTCCAGTCACGTCAGGCTCTTGGCGGAACGTGCCCTGCAGGAGGGGAGAACCTTCCTGACCGAGGACAAAGCGGACAGGTTCCTCGATGCCTACGGCATACCAAGGGCAAAAGGCATCCTTTGTACGAGCGTCGAGCAGGCCGCCTCCGCCGCCGTTACCATAGGGTACCCCGTCGTTCTCAAGATAGTCTCCCCGGACATCATCCACAAAGTGGATGCTGGGGGAGTCATTACCGGGGTGAAGTCGGAGGCCGAATTGAAAGGGGCCTTCGCTAGGCTCATGGACGGAGTGCGTGAGACGTCGCCGCAGGCGCAGATTGACGGCGTCTATGTCCAGAGAATGATAGAGGACGTGAGTTACGAACTGATCCTCGGATCGAAAAAGGACGTGGACTTCGGCGCGGTGATACTATTCGGAGCAGGCGGGATAGGTGTCGAGGCATACAGGGACTTTTCGACGAAGCTTCCCCCTCTCAACCAGACACTAGCCAGAAGGCTGATTGAGGATACCAAGATATGGGAGATCCTCAAGAGCGGACTCAGGAACAGGCCCCCGGCCGACCTCCGGCTTCTCGAGGAAATTGTGGTCAAGTTCTCGAACTTGGTGGTCGACTTCCCCGAGATAGCCGAGATAGACATAAACCCGCTGGCGGTCTGCAGGGAAGGGATCTACGCCCTCGACTCAAGAATAGTCCTCGACCCGCAAGGGTTGGACTCGAAGGATCCCCACCGCCATCTAGTGATAATGCCCTATCCCGTCAAGTACATAACGCCTTGGAGACTGAAAGATGGCACTGAGGTTCTCCTTAGGCCCATACGTCCGGAGGACGAGCGTTTGGAGGCGGAGCTAATCAGCGGCCTCTCCGACGAAACCAGCCGATTCAGGTTCTTTCAGGTGATGAGAAACATCAGTCACGAGGTGCTGACGGGGTACTGCAACATAGACTATGACCGTGAAATGGCGATAATTGCCGAGCTAACGGAGGGCGGTAAGAAGAGAAACATAGGGGTTAGTAGGCTAATAACGGAGCCCGGTGACAAGAGGGCCGAGTTTGCCATCGTGGTGGCTGACGACTTTGCCGGGCAGGGTCTCGGGACCAAGCTTTTGGACATGCTGATTGGGATAGGCGAGGAGAAGCGCCTTGAGGCCATCTACGGAATAGTGCTGGCTGACAACAGTAATATGATTAGACTTTGTCGGGGTCTGGGGTTCGAGATCAAGCGCGGGGACGGGCCCCAGGAAGTCGTGGTTGAACTCAAGCTGGCAAATCGGGCCGAGGCTTCCTAGGTCAAGCTCCACGCTGAGTTTTCCCACCAAAAGACGGCGACCTGCGGCTTAGGAAACCGCCTCCTCGCGTCCGAGGGCGCCGTTTTCAGTCCCTCTAGGAGCCAATTCGTATCTGAAGGTGCGCCCTGTCATCCCGTTCTGTCACCTCTTGTCGGGTGCCGATATCACATCCGTATCTGCGTACCTCAAGCGGCCACCCTGTGGGATGCCAAGACCCCAACCGTATCTGGAGGGCACTAACAAACCCCCTGCGTGACAGCCAGATGCCTCGGAGCCTCCCGCCCCGAGCATTCGACACTATGATGAAATGGCGCGTGCGAAGGCTGTTGCTCTGTAGGGCACTTCGACCATGGCCCCGGCTCGTGTTACAATCCTGAGGAAAGCTGAAGGAGAGACACAATGGGACGCAAAGATAAGGGCGGCAAGAAAGTCAAGAAGCCGAAGCAGGACAAGGTCAAGAAAGGGCCGAGCGCGAAGTAGGGCAACATCGGCGTCCTGGACGACGCAGTTGACAAGACCGGGTGTGGGGTGCCAAGACTCCATCCGTATCTGTCAGGCTCGGGCCGCCAGCGATCCCCATGCGCGGTTAGCAGTACGGAGCACTGATCCCCGGGCAGTGGCGTCTGAATCTGCGCGTGCCGGGCAGCGGGTCGCGGTCCGACTCCCGTTTCCCGCTCCAGGTCCTTATCCAAAATCGTAGACGAAGCCGGGCACTTCGCCCGGTTTTCTTGATGGAGCACTATGAGCACAGCCCAAATCACTGCCATCGAGGGTGACGCCGTCCGAAAGAGCATCCGCAACATCGCGATCATCTCCCACGTCGACCACGGCAAGACGACGCTGGTCGACG
>Ga0315273_10002025_pt1 | contig 23641 bp, 19 predicted proteins | sample YL17G02_0_MG_FD_205753 | JGI IMG/M metagenome (GOLD analysis project Ga0315273, IMG submission 205753) | Sediment microbial communities from Yellowstone Lake, YNP, Wyoming, USA - YL17G02_0 | ecosystem: Environmental > Aquatic > Freshwater > Lake > Sediment | place: USA: Wyoming | collected...
ACTTGATCTGCTGGAAATGCTTCTGATGCATGTTGAACGGCTTGCCCGTGTAGTTGTAATAATTGACGTCCCGCAGTCGGCTGCTACCACCGAGAAATTCCAGTTGCTCGATAGAAGTATCTTCGAGACGCTTCTGGTGGATTTCGTCGAATCCGGTTTTGCCGATAAACTCGGTCAAGATCAATCGCCGCTCGCTCACCGAAAACTGCGAGCCGTTTCCGCAGGAGAGCTTGTAGCCATTGTAGCGCCGATCATTGTGGCTGGCCGAGAGGAGGATACCCATATCGGCTTTCATTGTCGGAATGGCGAAAGTCACTTCGGGATAGGGGACGACATCATCAAAGAGATAGACCTTTAGTCCGTAGTAGATAAACACCTCGGCGACGATTTTGGCGAAATCTCGTCCGCGAATACGGCTGTCATAGCCGATCACTAACGATTTGAAACCACGTTGATTGGCGAACTTGGCGATGGCCGCCGATTTCTGCATTAGCACGATGTCGTTGATCGTATTCGGTCCGCGCAAAAACGGCGCGTCAATTCCCTGATCGCGCAGCAATTCCAACTCCCAATCCGAGATCGCGGCGCGCCCACGAATACCACCGGTGCCGAATTCCACCTCGGTAAAGAACGCTTCGTTAAGATCGTCCCAGCGATTGGCGAAGATCGCCGCGAAAATGCCCCGTTTGGCGTTAGGCGATATGCGGGTCAGATCGGGCGAATCCATCCAGCGGCACAGATTTCCGAACACACCGACCGGCGAGATTGCCTTTTCATATATCAGCCGGTCAACGGAGCCAGATTCAAATTGCCGTGCAAGGAAGCCATTGATTTCCTTTTCCGTATCTTCTTTGATCGCCTGCCAGATTGTCAATTCGTCCATGGTAACTTCGTCCTTAGTCTATATTCAGGAGGTGTGCGTTCAAGAGCGCATTGTGATCGCATCGTCCAGCGAAGAAAACTATGATGTGGTGGTCGAAACTGCAAGCAAACAGTTTGGCGCGCAGCCTTTGTAGCGGCAACCCTTGCGGTTGCGCTGCAAGCGGAAGCACCGGCAAGAAGGTCAAGCATCCGCAAAGGTCCGCGGCTACTGCTACTCCAGCTTCTTCGCCACGCTCATCAACTTGTCCTTAACGATTTTCGCGTGCGGTGCCAACGACTTATTGCCGGTCGATGCCATCGCTATCAACGGATCCATAAAGGCGATGTTTGTGCCACCCCTGTCGTTCTGATACACGATAACGTTGCAGGGCAACAGCGACCCGATTTCCAATTCCAGCCCGAGCGCCTCATGTGCGATCGTCGGATTGCAGGCGCCAAGGATCAAATAGGGCCGGAAATCGACGTCGATTTTCTTTTTCAGAGTAGCCGCAACATCGATTTCAGTTAGTATGCCGAATCCCTCTTCTTTGAGTAGTTCTTCGATCTTCTGGCGCGCTTGGGAGACCGTCATTTTGGTCTCGACGCCGAATGTGTAGTCAGTATTGTACATAGTCATCGCCTCCTCTGCTTCGATCATGTAATTGCAGATAGATGTATTGTGCGCGGCAGTCGTCCTCGCCTGCCGCGACGGCTCACCAGACGAGGACGGCTGGCGGGCACAGCACGCGTCGCTTGTGCACTAAATCGCCGCAAAGCCAACGTCAATTGCTTTCTTCAAGTCCTCGTAAGCCTCTATACCTACCGAAATGCGAATCAGGCCATCGGTGATACCGATTGTTTCCCGACGTTCCTTCGGGATTGCCGCGTGTGTCATCATCGCCGGATGTTCGATCAACGACTCCACTCCGCCGAGCGATTCGGCCAGTGAATAAAGCGGAACCAGCTCTAAAAACTGCAACGCCGTCTTCAGTCCCCCTTTGATCTCAAAACTGATAATGCCTCCTCCCAGACGCATCTGACGCTCGGCGATCTTCTTCTGCGGATGCGAATCCAGCCCCGGATAGATCACACGCTCGACTTTGGGATGCTGCTCCAGATACTGTGCCAAATGCAGCGCATTCTCGCATTGACGTTCGACCCGCAGCGCCAATGTCTTGACGCCACGCATCGTCAGGAAAGCATCAAACGGCCCCATGACAGCGCCGGCTGCGTTCTGATGGAATTTCATTCTCTCGTAGTGAGCATCGTTTGAAGTCATTACGACACCTCCGACGGTGTCGGCATGACCGGCGATGTACTTGGTCACGGAGTGCAAGACTATGTCCGCGCCCAGATCAAGCGGTCGCTGCAAGAACGGTGTTGCAAACGTGTTGTCTACAAGCAGAATCAGCTTGTGGCGATGAGTCAGCGATGATATCGCTCTGATCTCCGTAATCTTCAGCAGCGGATTGGTGGGGGTCTCGATCCAAACCAGTTTGGTGTTAGGTTTGATTGCCGCTTCCACTCGATCAGTGAATGACGAATCCACGTATGTGAACTCAATGCCGTAACCGGCATAAACCTGGTTAAACAGCCGCGGTGTTCCGCCATAAAGATCATCCGAAGCGATCACATGGTCACCAGCCTTTACCAGAGACAGTACATTCGTCATCGCCGCCATTCCTGACGCGAAACAAAGTCCGTACTTGGCCCCCTCCAGTGATGCCAAACAGGCCTCCAAAGCGCAGCGGGTTGGGTTGGATGTGCGTGAGTACTCGTAGCCTTTGTGTTTGCCGACGGCTTCCTGAACGTAAGTGGAAGTCTGATAGATCGGAAAAGTGATCGCACCGGTAGACGGGTCAGGGTCTTGACCGGCATGAATAGCGTTAGTCTCAAACTGGTATTCGGCGGGATTGTATTTCTTCAACTCTGTGCTCCTGCTAAGTAATCGATCAAGTCTATCTTGGTCAGGATACCGACCAGCTTCTTGTTGTCAACGGCGAAAACCACGTCGCAATTTCCCTTGGAAAACATCTCGGCTAACCGGCTCACCGGCGTCTGTGGGCTTATCGTATGATAGTCGGCCTCGATCGCTTCGCGAATCGGGTTGGAGGACGAGTGCTTGCCGGAGACCAACATGGCCAGCAGATCAGACTCGCGGATCAGACCAACCAACTCATCATTCTCCAGCACGGGCAGTTGCGAAATGTCATGTTGCTTCATTTTGTCGATCACGGCCAGCATTGAATCCCCTGCTGCCGCGCTGAAAATCGGCGCGTGGCCTTTGCGATCTAACATCTGCTGTACGCTTCCCAGATCGGGGCGGTCGTCAAGAAATCCCCAATCGCGCATCCATTCATCCGAGAAGAGCTTGGACAAATAACGTGTGCCGCTGTCGGGAAGAACCACAACTATCCGCTTGCCCGGCCCCGCCTTCTTGGCCACCTGCAGCGCACCCCAGACGGCTGCGCCGGAAGAACCTCCGGCAAACATTCCTTCCTTGGTAGTGAGTTCACGCGCGGTGAGAAAGCAGTCTTTGTCGGTGACTTGAATCATGTCATCAACAATCGAGAAATCCATCGCCTGCGTGATCATGTCTTCGCCGATACCTTCAACCTTGTACACCTCCGGTAATCCCGGCTTGCCGGTTTTGAAATAGTCATAAAAGACCGACCCGTACGGATCGACGGCGACAATTTGGATCTTGGGGTCCTTCTCCTTCAAGTATCGACCCGCCCCCGACAACGTTCCACCGGTGCCGATGCCGGCGACGAAGTAGTCGATGCGTCCTTCCATATCCTCCCAGATTTCCGGCCCTGTCAGCTTATAGTGCGCCTCGATATTTTTGGGGTTGTGATACTGATTCAGGTAGAACGATCCGGGAGTCTCGCGGTGAATTCGCTTGGCGGTTTCGTAGTATGACTCCGGGCTGTCGGCGGGGACATTGGTTTTGGTAACCACCACTTTGGCGCCGAAGGCTTTGAGCAGGTTAATTTTTTCATCAGACATTTTGTCCGGTATCGTAAAAATCGTCTTGTAGCCCTTCACCGCGGCCACGATTGCGACACCAACTCCGGTGTTGCCCGATGTGTTCTCCACGATTGTTCCGCCGGGTTTTAGCTCGCCGCGTCGCTCGGCATCCTCGATGATGAATTTCGCCATGCGATCTTTGATCGATCCGCCTGGGTTCAGAAATTCGAGCTTAGCATAAACCTCGGCTGCGCCCGCCGGTACCATGCGTTTTAACTGTATCAGCGGTGTATTGCCGATCGCTTCCAGGACGTCGTTTACTTTAGCCATTCTCAACCTCAATAGCGCTTGTCGCTGCGTGTACCGAAATCATCGACAGAGTTTGCATTCTGTTTTATGACATGATGACTCGACATCTTGGTTTGCAACGAAAGCAGATTTCCATAGACTGGTTTTCGCCTTCTCGGAATGCAGAGATACTATTCTGTGAACCAGGAAGAAAACAACCTCAACCTTTGTTGCCTCGTTCCATCCTTTGCCCTATTTTGGGGCGAAGGAGATACGTATGGTACGTGTGAAAAGGTTGTTTGGCAAGACCGCATTGATAACTGGCGCGGGACGGGGAATCGGTAGGGCGACGGCAATAATGTTCGCCGAGGAGGGAGCCGATCTCATCCTGATTGCCCGCACGGCTCAGCAACTGGACGAGACGGCTGCGCTCTGCAAAACCATCAACAGTGCTGTTCGCGTTCTGTCTGTCCTGACTAATCTGGCCGACCTCCGGCAAATTGACCAGCTTTTCGAATTGATAGACGAACGCGGTATGACAGTCGATATCCTTATCAACAACGCGGCTGTTTTTGCTTCCGGACGTTCCAGCGAGTTTCCCATTGACCGATTCCAGCATCTGCTCGACATAAATCTACTCGCGCCCTACTACCTTTGTCAGAAAGTTATGCCAATGATGGACAGGAAGCGCTGGGGGACAATCGTCAATGTCTCCTCACTCTCCGGCTGTTTCGGAGTGACGAAATTCCCCGGTTTTGGCGCGTACAATGTCAGTAAATACGGTCTCTGGGGACTTACCGAGATTCTGGCTTTGGAAAACAAGGAGCGCAACATCCGGGTCAACCAAATCTCATTAAGCGGTGTCGACACACAGATGTTCAAACAAGCCGCGCCCCCCGGAGTCAAAGCCGATTTGACACCGGAGCAAGTTGCCGCTGAAATCCTGTATCTCGCCTCCGACGAATCCGCCCCTATAACCGGCGGCAATCTGATACTGGACGGCAAGTCCAGACGTTGGCAGTCCGATGATTGATCTTGAAAAGGCGGAGAAGATTCCCGTCTCGCGGCGGTATTTCAACATATCTGTCATCTGGATTTTCTACTACCGCCATGTTCTGCGGTTGTTGTATTGGCTGCGTTTCCCGCACGAACTGGTCACGTTGGCGTCCATTGGTGCAGGGCTGCTTTCGGCGCTGATGTTTTACGAAGGCAAGCTAATTCCTGCCGCCATACTGTTGCATATCAAAGACCTCTTCGATGCCTGCGACGGCTCTCTGGCGCGGCTAACTGGCAGGGGGCATCTGATCGGCAGATGTCTCGACTCGCTCGGTGACTTTCTGGTGCTGGCCTTGGTTGTGACTGCCATCTCCCTGCACGCCTACTCGTTAGGTCAGCAGTACTATCTTGGTTGGGGGTTGGCAGCCATGTTTTCGATCTTTATCCAATGCTCCGTCTTCAATTTCTACCAGATTGCCTACATCGAGCAATATGGGATCAGCTCACTTAACTCCAAGCGGGATGAGACCAGTCGTGACGATCTCGATGTCTGCGCTTTGTCCGGTCCGGCAAGACTCCTTTTGAAACTGCTGCGGTTCGCGTATATTGTGGTGTATAGTTGGCAGGACAGGCTTGTGGCGGCGATAGACAACACGCTGCTAAAACGGTGCGTCACCTGCTCCAAGTCAGATTGGTATGGAGACAGACCGCTCATGGTACTGCAATCGCCTTTGTGCTTTGGCACTCATATTTTTGTCTTGATCGTATCTGCCTTACTTGGCCGGCCGCAGTACGGACTCGTCTTTATCGTCTCGGCAATGAACCTTTATCTGCTCTTTGTGTTGCATTACCGCAGAAATCACTTTTTCAGACGGTTACCGCAGCTCGAGACTGATGGGGAGATCAGGCAAGGCAAGGAAATATGAAGACTACGATTACCAAGCGCGTTACGTTTTGTGCCGGTCACCGGCTCTTCAACCCCCAATTTAGCGATGAGAAAAATCTGCTCGTATTCGGCGAGTGCGCCAATCCCAACGGACACGGCCACAACTACGTGCTTGAGGTCAGCGTCACCGGCGCTGTTGATCCCGAAACAGGCATGATCATCAGTCTCAAGGATTTGAAGGCCGTAATCGATTCCGAGATCGTGTCGCGCGTCGACCACAAGAACCTGAATCTTGATGTTGACTTTTTGCGGGGTCTGATTCCGACCACTGAGACGCTGGCCAACAAGATCTGGGAGATACTCGACGCCCGCTTTGGCGGTGGGATGCTAACCAAGATCGTTCTCTGGGAGTCGGAAAATAACCGTTTCGAGGTGACGAGATGACTGCGAGTCGCTGGATCGGGCAGGAGGATTCGAGGTTGTCTCACAAGTCTCCAATGCGTAGGGTGCCCCACCGCTTGCGGTGGGTTCTTTGCATTGGCACCAAAAGATGTAGCGGTGCAGATTCTTTCGCACAAACTTGCGGGACAGCCTCGATTCGTGCTGCCTATAGTACATCGGAGATAGCGAAATGAAAGACATACAGAGCCTGCCCGACCATCGCAATATCAAGATCGACAAGGTCGGCATCAAAAATCTCAAACTGCCGGTTGTCGTGCAGGATCAGAAGAACGAGACGCAGACAACGGTTGCGGACGTCAATTTCTATGTCGATTTGCCGCATCAGTTCAAAGGCACGCACATGAGCCGGTTCGTCGAGATCCTCAACGACTACCGCGACAAAGCTATTGACATCTGTCGCATCGAGGAAATCCTGCAGACGGCGCGTAAGAAACTCAAAGCCGAGAAAGCGCATCTGGAGTTGACATTTCCGTACTTCATCGAAAAGAAAGCGCCGGTATCGGGTGCTTTGGGACTAATCGATTACAATTGCACGATTTCGGCAGCACTTAACGGCAATGACAAAGTCGACTTGCTGCTGACCGTACGGGTTCCGGTGACCTCTGTCTGTCCTTGCTCGAAGGAAATCTCCAAGTATGGCGCGCACAATCAGCGTTCGCTGGTGACTCTCACCGTGCGCTACAATGAATTCATCTGGTTGGAAGAACTGATCCGCGTGGTCGAGGAAGAGGGCTCATGCGAGGTCTTTTCGCTACTCAAGCGCGAGGATGAAAAATACGTCACCGAGACCGCGTACGAAAATCCGGTATTTGTCGAAGACATCGTCCGCGGTGTGACCGAGAAGCTCTCTCGCGATCATCGCATCGACTGGTTCACCATCGAATCGGAGAATCTGGAATCGATTCACAACCACAACGCTTATGCTTTGATCGAACGCAACCTTAAGGCAGACCGCGTTACGTCGAAAAGCAAGAAGACAGCACGCGCAGAGAAGGCGTCCCAAGGCAAACCATGAATCGAGTTGCATTGATTACCGGAGGTTCCCACGGATTGGGGCTGTCCACTGCTATCGAATTGCAAACTCGTGGCTTCGATCTGTTGCTTGTCGCCAGAGAGCCACAACTCTCGGATAGTGCATCTCAAAGGCTGACCATCAATACTCGCGTCGAATATCTCTCCGGCGATATCACTTTGTCCGCCACCGCCGGGCGACTCGCCGAAGCCTGCCGCCAGAAATTCGGACGCCTCGATCTGCTTGTCAACAATGCCGGCATCTTTCTGATGGGGTCTATCGAAGCGTTTGATGAGCAGGCGTGGGACAAGATACTGGCGGTCAATCTCAAGGGGGCATTTCTAGTTACCAAAGCGCTGATTGGTTTGCTCAAGGAATCCAAAGGTCAGATCGTTTTCATCAATTCGGTCGGCGGTCAAGTCGGACTCAAGAACCTGTCGGCCTACTCAGCATCCAAATTCGGCCTGCGCGGATTCGCTGACTCACTGCGATTGGAGCTGAAACCATTCGGTATCAGAGTTACGTCAATCTATCCTCACGCCATGAATTCCGCAGGCGATTTGATCGCGCTTGACGACCCCAAACGTTGGACACAAATTGAAACCGGTGATGTTGCCCGTTTGATCGGTGAAGTCGCCGATACTGCCGACCACGTCCAGATTCCCGAAATTACGATTTATCCCCGATCGACCGAGATTGCAAAGCGAGAAAGCTCTAGCTAATCTGCATTCGAATGTCGCAACAGTCGCAGGCTGTTGAATATTACGATCAGCGATGCTCCCATATCCGCTGCAACCGCCATCCAGATTGTGGAATATCCGGCCAGAGCCAAACCGAGGAAGATCACCTTGATCGCGAAGGCGAAGATGATGTTCGTCTTGATGAGCGTGACTGTCCGTTTGCCAAGTCGGAACAAATGCGGGAGATTGCCGATGCTGTTGCCGAACAGAACGACATCGGCGTGCTGCGCGGGGATATCGTTGCCAAGCCTGCCGATTGCGATCGAAACATCAGAACCCGACAGCGCAACCGCGTCGTTGATACCGTCACCCACCATGGCGACATTGTCTCCCAGGTCACGTAGCTGGTCGTATTTTTCTTCCGGCATCAGTTGACCGACTCCGAAGTCAAGATGCAGCTTAGCACGCAGTGTCTCGATAATCTCCCGGCGATCACCCGACAAAAGCCCGACCGACTCAAATCCCTGTTCGCGCAGCTTCGAGATCGTTGTTGTCGTTTCTGGTCGCAACTCATCTTCGAAACCAAAACGCGCCACCATTCGGCCATTGCAAACGAGGAACGAACCTTCCTTTTGCGGCTGAGTTTCGCGATCGTCGCTGTTCAGAAACTCGATTCCCCCAAAACGGTATAGCTGCCCATCAAGATGCCCTTCCACACCAAAGCCGGTGACCGATCTAAGATCGGCAATTGACAGCAATTGCAGTCCCTTCAAGGAAGCCGCATTCCTAACCGCCCTGGCTACCGGATGGTTGGATATCCGCTCCAACGATGCTGCTATCTGAATCGCTTCATCCTGATTGAGACCATCAAAGCATTCGATCTGACCGAGCTGCAAAGCACCGGTAGTCAAGGTGCCGGTTTTGTCAAAGGCGATTTTTCTTGCCTGTGCCAGCCGTTCAATCGCGTCTCCGCCTTTGATTATCGCCTTCATTCTCGAACCGGCTGCCAACGCGGCCGTAATCGCAACCGGCGTGGAAATCACCAGCGCGCAAGGGCACGATATCACCAGGAACACCAGTGCGCGATAGAACCAGACGCTAAACGCCCCATCAAACAGCAGCGGCGGAAGCACGGCTACGGCCACGGCTAACCCTACAACGATCGGAGTGTAGATGTGCGCAAAGCGGTCAACCAGCCGCTCAAATTTAGCTTTGCGTTCGGCAACCTCGCCGACCATGCGCAGGATTTTGCCGATGCGAGAGTCTTTGAGAGGCGCTGTTACCTGAACTTCGATGTAACCATCGAGATTGACCGATCCGGCATAGACGTCGTCCCCTTCCGCCACCTGCTGTGGCTGTGCCTCGCCTGTCAGGGATGATAAGTCGAGCGCAGAGTTTCCGGAAGCGACCCGACCATCCGCCGGAAGCTTCATTCCTTCCCTCACAACAACGATATCACCGATTTGCAGCGATTCGGGCGTCACGGCCAGAACTGTATCACCCTGCTTGAGTAGCGCCTGACTGCTTGTGAAATCATGCAAGTCGGTGAGACTGCGTGAGAATTTCCAGAGAGAGAATGACTCCAACAGATTCGCCGCGCCGAATAGCAACACGACCACAATCGCCTCATCAAGTTTGCCAATTGCCACAGCACCAATCACTGCCAGCGACATCAGGGTGTTCATATCGACGCGCTTGTGACGAAGACCGATCATAGCCTTCTTGACAATTTCCCAACCGCCGACCGCAATCGCAGCATAGATCAGGATGCGGCCGATAGTTCTTAGATTAGCCAAATGTTCAACTATCAGCCCTAATAGAGTTAGACCCAATGCGATTGAAATCAATGTCAGTAGCGTTCTCGAAAAGGGGAGACTCCTGCGTGCGGAAGAGCTTTCGTCGGTGAATTTGAAATGGCCGAGTCCTTCAATGCGATTCCTGAGATCAACTTCCTGAATAGTCTCTTCGTCGAAAGAATAATAGATGCGGCTATTCAAGAAGTCGATTCTAGCGCCTGCAACGCCTTCAATCCGCTTGATCTCATCCTCCGCCGTTCGGGCGCAATTGGGGCAATCAATGCGCGTTGTGGTGGCCTCAATCCGCAATGTTGCCACTGCTTACTCTCCCTTTTCCTTGGCGTGGTCCAGACCCTGTTTGATAAGGGATGTGATATGGCTATCGTCGAGTGTGTAGAATGCCATTTTGCCTTCGCGCCGGAATTTTACGATCCGCAGAGACCGCAGGAGTCGTAGTTGGTGCGATACTGCCGATTCAGATAGGTTCAGCATGGCGGCAAGGTCACAGACGCACAACTCACTCTCAGACAAGAACATGCATATCTTGAGGCGCGTTGGATCGGCAAGCACGCCAAAGATTTCCGCCAATCCAGACACTATCTTGTTGTTATGCTGTGACTTAAGAAGCATCGTGACTCGTTCTTGGTTCACGTATTTGATCTGGCAGGTATCGTCGTCTTTATGATTCATACAAACACTTGAGCAATCGTTCAACTATAATACGTAATCGGCAAACTGTCAAGAGGAAATCGTTAGCGTGGCGGATAATAAAGCGAGAATCTCACAATTTACTTGACTGTATTACAATTCAGCGCGTATTTAGCTTGATTACTAAATTTAGTCGTAAGGGTAACCTAGCATGAATTTGAGTTCAGCATTCAAGAATCCATTTCGCCCCGGGGCAGGACATATGCCGCCTTATCTGGCCGGAAGGCAAACTGAGCAAGACGAATTCGGGCGACTTCTTCAGCAGACAACGATTCTCGAAAACCTGATTCTCACTGGACTTCGAGGCGTCGGCAAAACCGTTCTTTTGGAGACTTTCAAGCCGATTGCCATTCAACAGGGATGGCTTTGGGTGGGCACCGATATGTCAGAGTCGACTTCCGTGAGCGAAACTAACATTGCTGTCAGGTTGTTGACTGATCTGTCAGTAATCTCTTCGTCGATCGTCGTCTCGTCACAAGACGAAGTAATAGCTGGATTCAAACGCGAACCCGTCAAGCTGGAACAGACTCTCAGTTACTCAACGCTGGCCTCCTGGTACGAGCAGATTCCTGGCCTTGTAGCTGACAAGCTTAAACGGATTCTCGAGATAGCCTGGCGCTACTTGGTCAAGACAAACCCTAAAGGACTGATTTTCGCATACGATGAGGCCCAGAATCTTGGAGATCACGCTGCTAAGGAGCAGTACCCCCTTTCCCTGCTTCTCGACGTCTTTCAGTCGATTCAGAGGAAGGATATCCCGTTTATGCTCGTTCTAACTGGCCTTCCGACTTTGTTTCCGAAGTTGGTTGAAGCCAGAACCTATTCCGAGCGCATGTTCCATATAGTGTTCTTGGACCGCTTGAACTCCAGAGACAGCAGGGATGCCATTCTGAAACCAATTCAAGAAGCAGGGTGCCCAGTCCATCTTACAAACGAGTCGGTGGACAGCATCGTTAAGACATCCGCAGGCTACCCGTACTTCATTCAATTTATATGCCGTGAAGTGTATGACGTCTTCATACAGAAGAGCGGAGCCGGGCAGGAGCCATCTGTGCCGAGCGAGGAGATTATGAGGAAGCTTGATTCCGATTTCTTCGCAGGCAGATGGGCACGTGCGACGGATCGGCAACGAGAGCTTCTGGGACTTGCCGCAACTCTCGAGAGTTCAAGCTCAGAGTTTACCGTTCAGGAGCTTGTGGAACTGTCAAAAAGAACATGCCAAAATCCTTTCAGCAGCAGTCACATCAACCAGATGCTGGCATCTCTCAGCGACGCCGGCCTCGTCTACAAGAACAGGCACGGCAAGTACTCTTTCGCAGTGCCACTGTTAGATCGCTTTATTCGGCGACAGATGGGGCAGATAACTTAGTGGCGAGTCTCTAATCGACTGCTCTTGACCTCAGAATCCAGAATGCGGGGAGGAACCCGGAGGAGTCTGCCATATGCTAACCCATTGACAAATCCAGAAAATGGTGTAGATTGGTCAAGGTCTCGCATTTGAACGGCCTTGTCGTTGAACCATATAGGGATCTCCGACGTATAAGGAATACTATGAACTTCCGTGGAGTCGTACTTACCTCTCTGGTGCTCTTGATTGTGATCGTCGTATCGGCCATTGGGGCTGACATTGCCGACAATGTCGCCGTTGCGCGGCTCAAGTACCCGGGTGGCGGCGACTGGTACTGGGGATCATCAGCCTTGCCCAACCTTACCACGTTTGTTCGACAGAACACCAATATCCCAATTGCCAAGGAAGAAGTCAGGATCGATCTTTCCGATCCGCAGTTGTTCAACTATCCCTTTCTCTATATGACCGGACACGGCAACGTCAATTTTCGGGCTGAGGATATCGGAGTCCTACGGAAGTATCTCACCGCCGGAGGGTTTTTACTCGCCAATGATTCCTATGGTTTGAAGAAGGCATTCGTTCGCGAGATGAAGAAGCTGTTTCCCGATCAGGAACCGAGGGAGATTCCCTTTGATCATGGGATTTTCGATTGCTACTACAAGTTTCCCAATGGTTTGCCGAAAATTCATAAGCACGACGGCAAACCGCCGCAGTTGTTTGGCTGGTTTGTTGGCGATCGGTTGGCGGTGGTACTGACCTTTGAATCTGACATCGGGGATGGCTGGGAAGATCCGCAAGTACACAACGACCCTCTGGAGAAGCGGACTGAGGCGTTACAGATGGGAACCAACGTGCTGGTCTGGGCATTGATGCATTAAGGAGTGAACATGAATCCAAAACTGTCTTTACAATATCTGACCGACCGGCTTAACCGTCTGCGGAATTTCATTCTCCTGAACCACTTTGGATTCGGTGCCATGTTGATTTTGTCGGCGCTGGCGGCCTTTCTTTTCGTCGGCTTCCTGTTTAATGCCGCCTTTTTCCTGACGGTCACATTCAGGGTTATATTCGTTACTCTGGCGGCGATTGCAGTCGTGGCGCTGTTTGTTCATACCATTCTCTGGAAAATCATTACTCGACCAAATACCGAGTCGGTCGCGCTCCAAGTGGAAAAAAGCTACCCCGAACTACAGAACCGGTTGATCGCTTCGCTACAACTCGAACGCAACCTGCAGGAAAATCGTGAGGGGTTCTCGACCGATATGATACAGGCGATTATCCGCCAGTCCGAGCAAATGTGCCGTGCCATCGATTTCCACAAGTCGGTCGACAAAAAACCGCTGCGACGTGGTCTGCGCTATTTCGGTTCCTCGGCGTCGGCGATACTGTTTCTCGCCGTGCTATTTCCCGGCGCCTTCAATGAGTCGGTTTACCTTTTCAGTCATCCGACCGTGGAAGTCCCGCGCAACTTGAGCTACTCACTTGAGGTTCTCCCTGGAAGCATCGAGATCGCGAAATTCTCGGCGATCAAAATCCAGGCGTCATTGCGGGGAAAATCGCTTCCGGAAGGGGCCACATTGTATTGGCAATATGAAGACGGTCCGGTCAAGACAGAGGAACTCGCCAAGGAAACGTCTGCTACAGGTATTGGCGCGCATCTTGGTCTAAGCGACACGGTCAAATTCGCGTACGATTTCCGTGAAGTTAAGAAAACCTTCGACTATTGGGTGTCTGCCGGCGAAGTCAAGTCGCCCGTCTATACGGTTAGCGCCGTCGACAAACCGCGTGTAATCGACATCAAGCTGACATATACGTATCCGTCTTACACCGGTCTGCAGCCACTTGTCGTGGACGAAAACGACGGCAATATATCGGCTATCAAGGGTACCCGCGTCAAGATCGAGGCCTCGGTCAACAAGACAGTGGTAACAGCGTCATTGCAGTTTGGCGGCGGTCTATCTGAAAAACTTGATGTCTCCAAGCAGAAGCTGAGCGGTGGTCTGACGGTGACTGACAACGGCACCTACCACATTACCGTCAAGGACGAACTCGGCAACGAGAATCCCGATCCTATTGAGTATCGCATTGAATCGATAGCCGATCTGGCTCCCGAAGTGGATCTCTATTCTCCCGGCGTTCCCGTCGAACTCGGCGACGACATGGCGCTCCAACTCGGATACAAGCTGTTCGACGATTTTGGTTTTTCCTCGGTCAATTTGATTTACCGCATTTTCACGGTACCGGGAGAGACGTTTGAAGAAAAGACGGCGATTGTTTTCGACAAAAAGGCCGGTCGAAGTTTCGAAATGGCCTATCCCTGGGACATGTCCGACATCGGTCTGGAGCCGGGTGGTTGGGTCGAGTACTACATCGAGGCCTTTGACAATGACAATATCTCCGGACCCAAGCGGGGCGTGTCGCAGACGCTGACCGCGCGTTTGCCTTCTTTGGACGAACAGTTTGCGTACCTGGATGCCGAGAGCGATTCACAGATCACCGATCTGGAAAAGCTGAAAACGGCGCAAGAGGATCTGCAACAGAAAACCGAAAAGCTTCAGGAAGAGTTGATGAACAACAAGGAGCTCAGTTGGGAAAAGAAGCAGGAGATTCAGAAGTCGATTCAGTCGCAGCAGAATATCCTGGATGCCATGAAGAAGGTTGGCGAGCGGTTGCAGGATATGCAGGACAAGATGGAGAAGAACGACATGACATCACTTGAGATCCTGCAGAAGCTACAAGAGATCCGCAAACTCTTCGATCAGGTTGCTACTCCGGAAATGAAAGAGGCCATGCGCAAGCTGCAAGAGCAGATGGATAAGATGACGCCGGAAGAGATGCAAAAAGCGGCTGAAGACATGAAGCTTTCACAAGAGGAGTTGAAGCAGCGTCTCGATCGCACGATCGCGCTTCTTAAGATGCTACAATTGCAGCAGAAGATGGAAAACATGATGCGGCAGTTGGGGGATCTGATCAAACAGCAGGAAGGCGTCAACAAGCAAACGGGCTCCTCCGAGTCCGGTCAGTTGCCGCAACTGGCGCCCAAGGAAGAACAGAACCGGAAAGACTTCGAGAACTTGCAGCAGCAAGCGAAGGAACTTGAGGAAATGCTGCAAGAGCAGAAGCTCGATCAGAATGAGGCGGCTCAGAAGTTCGCGCAGTCTCCGAAGAACTCCAAAGCCGGCGAGAAGATGCAGGCCATGACTCAAGGTTTGCAGACAGAGGATAAACGGAGTTCAGAGCAAAAAGGCGAAGCGGCTCTGGACGACCTGAAACAGCTCCAGAAGGAAATGGAGGATGCCAAGAATTCCTTCAACTCCAGTATGGGTGCGAAGTCGGCGGAGAATATGAAGGGGGCGGCGAACGATGTGCTTTATGTCTCAGACCAACAGGAGAAAGTGTTTGATCGAGCCCAAGGTTCGGATCCAACCTCCCCACAATTGCAGCAACTGGCTGCCGAGCAGCAGGCGTTGCAGAAGACGCTGCACTCGCTGGACACGAAACTGAAGGACATCTCAAAAGAATCCCCCTTCTATTCGCAGCAGATCGACAAGCTGATGACGCAGGCGCGCGAGGCCATGGATCAGTCGACTCAAGGATTGATGGAGCGTAATGGTTCGAATGCCATGCGTTATCAGAAAGATGCCATGTTCGCACTCAATCAGGCCGCCAACCAACTAATGCAATCGATGCAGAGCCAGAAACAGTGTTCCAGCGGTAGTTGCTCAAGCCAGAATATGTTTAAGAAAATGAACAAGTTGAGCAACAGTCAGAAGCAAATCAATCAGCAATCATCTGCGATGTGCCAGAACCCGCGACCGGGACGTATCGACAAAGATGGCATGAGTCGTCTGGCCGCTGAGCAGGAAGCTGTCCGCAAGGGTATCGGCGATTTGCAGCGCGAACAGGGAACCCGCAAAGAGATCCTCGGTCGGCTGGACGAGCTTGGCAAAGAGATCAAGAAGGTCTCGGAGGATTTTGAAGGTGGCACTCTCAACGAAAACACGCTTCGCCGCCAGCAACAGATCTATTCACGCATGCTGGACTTTCAGCGTTCCCTACAGCGGCAGGATTTCTCCGAGGACCGCAAGGCTGAGACCGCACAGGATATTCTCCGACAATCACCGCCGTCCCTACAGTTCAACGCGCAGAGCAAGGACAGCTATCAGGACCGCCTGCAGAAATATCTCAATGAGGGCTATCCGCCGGAATATGAAGAGCTGATCAAAGAATACTTCAAAGCGATCAACAACGGTCAACCGGAGAAATGACAATCGTCCGAAATCTGAGTTTCATAATGGCGGCCACACTTCTGCTTGCCGCGTGGCGACCGTCTGTCGCGCAGACGCCGCAGGATTTGCAGCGTCTCAAAGCCATGGAGACGATCATTTACGCCGGCAGTTGTGCTGAGGTTGTTGATCAACTGCGCGATCTGGCGCAGATATATCCTCGAAGCATTCAGGTGTATACTTTGCTGAAGAATGCTCTCGTCTGCAACAAGGAACTTGACTCGGCGCTTTTGGTGCTTGATTACCTGACTAAGATCTCGCCGGAACCAATGCTGCGCTTTACATATTGCCTTGATATCGCGGGCGTCTACCTCAAGAAAGGCGAGACCGAGAAAGCCGGGCAGCAACTGCAAACGGCGTTGGCACTCGCGCCCAATAATCCACAGACCTACGAACAGGCGTCGAATATTTACGCTGGAAACGGCTATTACCCTGACGCCGTAAAACTGCTTCAGGATGGTCGCAAAAAATTCGGCAGCCCGGTGCTCTTCGCCAAACAACTCGGGCAGCTTTATGAAATTCTGCGCAACTACGGTGATGCCGCGCGGGAATATTTCGAGTTACTGGTGCACGACACTACCAGTGAGGTGTTTGTCACCGGGAAAATGAACGAACTGATCAGACTTGATTCTGACGAGGGTTTCGAAACCGGCTTGAAGGACGCGCTGCTGGAGATTGCGAAGCAGAATCCAAAGAATAGTGATGCTCACCGATTCTTCGGCGACCTCTTGATGTCGCAGGGCAAATTGGATGAGGCATTCCAGCGGTTCCGGCTGGTGGATTCGCTGAGCAATGGCGAGGGCAAGAACATCCTCTATTTTGCCGCCGTGGCTCGCGACAATGGCAATCATGGGGTTGTCGAGAAGGCCTGCGACTACTTGATTACGCGTTATCCGCAGTCACAATTTCGGATTGCCTCCCGCTTTGTTCTGGGCGCTTCCTTCCATGATAAAAAACGCTATAACGATGCGCTCGCGGTTTACGACCAGATTGCCAGAGAATCATCGTTTGAGCGCGACGTTTCTCAGGCGCTATTTGCCTCGGGCCGCACCAAGTTGGACGGTCTGCATGATGCCTCCGGAGCACTGACTCTGTTTGATCGCCTGCTGAAGGATTACCCGCTGGCGGCAGTTTCGGTGACGGCCAGAATCGCCGCCGCCGATTGTCATCTCGCGCTGGGTCAGGCATCGGTTGCCGACTCGCAGTACGCAGCCGTGTCGCTGCAGCAACTTCATCAGGCAAATCAGGAGGAGTTGTTGTTCAAGCAAGCCGAATTGCAGTTCTATCTGAGCAACTTCCAGCAGGCAAGGGATGCCTACGGCAAATTGATGAACACTTTCCCCAAAAGCGTTTATGTGAACGATTGTCTGCGGCGGATAATGCTGATCAGTGAATATCCAGGCATGGACGAAGCCACCCTGCGCATTTATGCCGAAGCCGCGTACGCCAAATATCGATTTGACTACGATTCGTCACAGGTGCTATTGGGCAAGCTTAAAGAGCGTGAGAGCGGATCACTAACTGAGATCGCCTGGTATGATGCCGGCATAATTGATTGGGAATTAGGAAAGACGGTGGAGTCGTTGGGTCAATTTGACTCGTTGATCGCCCGTTTTCCTGAGAGTTCCTATGCGCCGCTGGCGCTTGAATGCAAGGGAGACATCTTCGCCGATGTCAAGCGCGACTGTTCGCAGGCCAAAGCGACCTATGAATCGGTTCTGATGAAATACCCTACGGGCCTGAATCTCGAGAGTGTTCGGAAAAAACTGCAGCGTGTAGAACGCGTTCTCTGCACACCTCCGGAAAAACCGAAGTCTTAAACTCCCGTCTTGACGAGTCCGCGTGTGAACTCTTTCAGTTCCTTCTCTAATTTCTCGATTCGGGCTATGTATCCCTCGGTGATGCGAAGGCGCATCTTGGTAGTGGTTCGCACCAGTAGACCGAGTGATACGAGCATAAAGAGTACGGAATTGACTTGCCGAAATATATTCCCGTAGTTGTACAGCGTGTCAAGAAACGCCGTGACGCCAAGCGCGAAAAGCAATGCGCACCATGTTAGCATCGAAACCTCACACTTAAAATAGTTGTTCCGAGAAGATTATTTGTTATACTTATCGACTGATTGGGGCAATAACTGAGGACGATCTTGAACGACTTGATACAGAAAGCAACGACCGATCTCACTAAAAAGCTATTCGGCGCCGCCGTTTTTCTGACCTCACTGGTCGTCTATCTGCTTACGGTACAACACACCGTGCCACTGTGGGACTGCGGCGAATTTATCGCCTGCTCCGCGACGCTGGGTATTGCCCACCCGCCGGGAACGCCGCTGTTCCTGCTCATCGGACGTTTGGCCACCTTGCTTCCGTTTGTCAACGATGTCAGTTACCGCATCAATCTCCTTTCCGCGTTTTCCAGCGCCGCGGCTGCAACTGCGGGCTATGTGGTTGCCGTACGTTTGCTCTTCTTTCTGCCGGGTGTCGCCGCAGACTCGATCAAGCGGGTTGGGGTTTATTTTTGCAGTCTCATTGGCGCTCTGCTGTTTGCGTTTGGCCGCACGCAGTGGTCAAGCTCTGTTGAGGCCGAAGTCTACTCGCTGTCGATGCTGCTGATTTTCCTGCTCGTCTGGTTCTCTCTGCGTTGGTATGATCAACGCGAAACTCCGAACGCCCGCAAGTATCTGATTCTTATTGCCTACCTGGGTACACTGTCGGTAGCTCTACATCCTACCGTTTTTGTGGTCATGCCGGCCATCTTTGTCTTTCTGGGTCTGGCAGACCGGTCATTGTTCAAGGACTTGCGCGTCTGGATTTCTGGTATCGTTCTTTTCTGGGTGATGGTTGACGTTTCCCAGTATTTTACGCTGCTCGCGGTCTGGTTGGTCGTTTCGCTTGGTTTCTATCTGATCAAACGCTCCCCGGCCTGGCTGCTGGCGCTCAGTCTGGCATTCGCCGGGCTAACCGGTTTTTCCGCGCATGCCTACATTCCGATTCGAGCGGCCGAGCGTCCGAGTATCAATCAAAACGATCCGCACACTTACGCGCGTTTTGTCCGATATCTCGAACGTAAGCAATACGGTCAGGAGTCCATGTTCTCCAAAATGTTCCATCGCCGAGCCAGTTGGTCTCATCAGTTTGGAGATTTTCCACGCATGGGCTTTGGCGGATTTCTGGTCGCTCAATTCGGAATGTCCGGCGTCTTCTTCGGGATACCGTTGGTGCTGACGTTGATTGGCATCATTAGCCTGATCAAATGGAAATGGAAAATTGGAATTTTCATTGCACTACTCCTGTTCATTTGTACGATCGGTCTTGTGATATACATGAATTTCTCCGATGGTTCGCAGATGGAAGCAATGACCGGCAATGACAAACTGGAAGTACGCGACCGTGATTATTTCTTTACGCCCGGGTTTATTCTTTTCGGGCTTTACATCGGCATGGGTCTGTTTGCTGTGCTGAATTTAATTATCAGTGGGGTCGGGCGGCGGCACGCCAAGCTGGTGACCTATGCTGTCTGCATTCTGGGGCTGCTCATGCCGCTCTCGGCCGTGATGGCGAATTTCCAATGCAATGACCGCTCCGATCACTATATGGCCTACGACTATGCCTACAATTTCCTGATGTCTTGTCCGCAAGACGCGATTCTGTTCACCAACGGCGACAATGACACCTTCCCGCTCTGGTGCCTGCAAGAGGCATATGGTATTCGCAAAGATGTCAGGGTTGCCAACTTGTCGTTGATTCAGACCGACTGGTACCAGATGCAGTTGAAGCATGAGATGGGAGTGCCGATTTCGCTCGAAGATAATCAGATGCTGTGGGAAGAAGTGTCTGAGCCGCGCGTCCCAGGCGGCATCATTTATCGCCCGAGAGTGCCCTATGTTGATCGTCTCCGCGGCGGCTGGGAGCACATCTTGATGCCGTTTCAGGATGACTCCACCGGACAGGTAGTCAGCGTGGCTGATCAGATGATTGAGAACATCATCATGACCAATCGATGGAAGTATCCGATTGTCTTCGCCAACGGATATCCCCCCACGGTCAGATTTCCGCTGGCTGACCATGTCCGTCGTCGCGGTTGGGTGGACGAGATCGTGCCGGAACCCAGTAAGGGTACTTGGGATGTCGAAACGACCATGAATCTGCTCACGAATACATTTCGGGCTCGGGAGTTGAACAACTCGCGCGCCTACCGCGATGAAGTGGCGACTACGCTGATCATCGGTACGGCGCAAATGATGATGGAGTTCTGCGATTTCCTCGACAGTCGCGGCGACACAGTCAGGAGTCAACAAGTGGCGGACTTGGTGATCGAGCAAACTCCTGAATTCTGGCAGGCATACGACAAGAGAGCGCGCCACCTGAAGCTCACGCAGACGCAGAAAGACTCGATGTACGCCGACTATTTTGTCTATCTCGACAATCTGATAGCGACCAATCCTGAGAACTACTACTACCACCAGTACAAGGCGTTGGCCCTGCAGACCAACGGCAAGGGTTCCGAGGCGGTCTCAGAAGCGGAGAAAGCTTACGAAATCAATCCGGCGATTCCGGTAACTTACCGGACACTGATCAACATGTACGTCCTCAATAATCGACGCGAAGATGCGATGCGTGTTTCTCGCGATTTCCTGCACACCAATCCCGGTGATCCTACCGCTCGAGCGGTTACTGCCGGCAGATTTTAATTGATATCTCTTCGACCGATTGGGCGGGCGTTGCCAATTCCATGCTGGACAGTTGCAAATGGAGTGAGCGTTGCCGAGTCGCTGTTTCAACGGGATATGTTTTCGCAACCGCCGGCATTCGCTAGGAATACTCGAGCTTTCGTTGAACTGTAGGCAGTAAAACATGGTCTGGCTGATTTACATACTTGGCGTTCTCATCTTCGGATCGACCTGGGTCGTGATGAAGATCGGTTTGCAGGCAATGCCACCGTTTGCGGCTGCTGTTGCCAGAACCATCCTGGCTTTTGTAGTGTTCTTTGTGGCTTTCCGGCTCTGGCGTTTCCGCTTTCCACCGATAAAGAATATCCGACGTGATTTTCTGCTGGCGGGACTGATGCTCTATGGCGTCAGCTTTGCTTTGCTATACTGGGGACAAGAGCGCATCGACTCCTCCATGTCAGCTATCCTATTTGCAACCATGCCGCTCTTCACCGGAATTTTCGCCCATTTTATGGTCCCCGCCGAACGACTAACACTTCGGGTGATCTTCGGTTTGCTGATCGGCTTTGTTGGCACAATTTTGCTCTTTGCCGGCAAACTGAGTCTTTCCGGCACGATCTTCGGGATGCTGGCGATGGTGCTCAGTTCCTGCTGTAGTGCGTGGGCAACCGTCAAGACCAAACGTGACCTGCACGCCATCGACCCCAGCGCGCTGGCGATCCTGATGCTGCCGGCCGGCCTTATCGTGCTTCTCCCCTGTCTGGCGATCTTTGAAACACCGGTGCGATTCTGGATAGATGCCAAAGGCGCCGGCTCGGTCATCTATCTTGCCATCTTTGGTGGAGGTATTGGATTTATCATCTGGTTCTACTTACTCAAGCGTCTTTCCGCTGTCGTCACCTCGATGATGACTTTGCTGGAACCGCTGGTGGCATCGGTTCTTGCGTATCTGATCCTCTCAGAATCGTTCGACAAGCACTTCTTTCTCGGAGGCACGCTGATACTTATAGGCGTGCTGACGGTGACACTGCAAAAGCGACAGACAGCCTGACGTCCGTGATCGTTGTTGCAGTGAGCCTGCGATTCGGATATCTGTCGAAGTTTTTCCGCAGGTCTGCAGTTGATGAAACATTCGCGACCCCCCTTCCGTATTCTGTGCGAAGTGGGACGGCGGCGAAAATGACTGTCCCGCTCGGAAAAAGGTTTTGATATTGGCTTTGAGTGCCGTAGTTTCAAGACGTTGCAGTCTATGAATGTAACAGTACAAAGGAGAAGAGAGTGAAAATCGTCGGTATAGTTGTAGGTGTATTGCTGCTGGTGGTATTGATCATCGCAGGCGTTATCTGGTCAGGTCGCGGTGGGTTGATTGAGCGCTCGCAGGCGGTCGACGAAAAATGGTCGCAAGTACAGAATGTATACCAGCGGCGCTTCGATCTGGTGCCGAACCTTGTCGCCAGCGTCGACAACTTTATGGAACGCCAGCAGAAGACTCTGACTGATGTTATCGCCATGCGCCAACGCGTGCTTGATCTGAAATCATCGGCGCAGTCAGCACTTTCGCAGCAGAATCCGGCGATGCTGGACTCGCTGTCAGGGATGCTTTCAAAACAACTAAATTCCTTCATCAACGTTGTTGTCGAGCGCTATCCGGATATCAAGGGTGAGCAGATGTATTCCGATCTGCTAACGCAGCTTGAAGGCACGGAAAACCGCATCGCGCAGGAGCGGCGCACCTTCAACGAGGCGGTGCGTAGCTACAACACCTATCGCCAGAAGGGCATCAGCGCCTTGATTGCCGGGTCTATCTTTGGTTTCCCGTACGAGAAGCAGTTCTTCGCCGCCGCGACGGAAGCGCAGCAGGCGCCAAGTGTCAAGCAATTGCTCGAGAAGAAGTAGGTACCCGCTAACGTGAAACGACTCGCCCTCGTATCGCTTTTTCTGATTACGGCCGTCCTGGCGTACGCACTCGAGGTGCCGCCGTATCGCTCGCCCGTCACCGATCTCGGCGGCGTGTTGAACGATCATCAGCGTCAGCAGCTTGAACAGAAGATTCTCGACTATCGTGCCCAGAGCACGAACGAAATTGGTGTCCTGATCGTCAATAGTCTCGAAGGCGACGCCATCGAAAACTACTCCCGCGATGTCTACGTGAAATGGGGAATTGGCAAGAAGGGCAAAGACAACGGTGTGTTGTTTGTAATGTCGGTCACCGATCGCAAGGCACGTCTTGAAGTCGGCTACGGATTGGAAGGCGAACTCACGGATTTGGAAAGCGGCCGCATTGTCGCGCGCAATTCGCCGATGGCTTCCGCTTTTCGAGCCAATGACTATTATGGCGGCGTCAATGCCGTTGTCGATGGCATAATTCAGTCCATTGGCGGTGAATACAATCCACCTCAAAGCAAAAACAGCCGTGGTCACAATCCGGCCTCTTTTATAATCGTCATGATAATCGGCGCCGCGGTTCTGCTGATGAGAATCTTTGGTGGCGGAATGCGCGGCGGCTTCCGGGGACCATTGGGTGGTGGCTGGGTAGGCGGTGGCCTATTTAGTGGAGGCGGTGGAGGTGGTGGCGGAGGCGGTTTTAGCTTTGGCGGTGGTAGCTCCGGTGGTGGCGGCGCCAGCGGCGGCTGGTAAGGAGGATAAGGCAGATGGCAACGATAGTTGACAAGTGTTTTT
>Ga0315273_10002027_pt1 | contig 23639 bp, 17 predicted proteins | sample YL17G02_0_MG_FD_205753 | JGI IMG/M metagenome (GOLD analysis project Ga0315273, IMG submission 205753) | Sediment microbial communities from Yellowstone Lake, YNP, Wyoming, USA - YL17G02_0 | ecosystem: Environmental > Aquatic > Freshwater > Lake > Sediment | place: USA: Wyoming | collected...
GGCGTGACGACCAAGCTACAACACGAGCTTTGCGCCCGCGGGGCACACGGTCTGTCACGCCGACAAGCATCATCCATAAAATACACCGTAAACGACATACAAGGGGCACGGCTTGCCGTGCCCGCCTGGGGCAGGCGCGGGTGCTGCCGAACAAGGCACGGCAAGCCGTGCCCCTACATTTGAGAGGCGTCAGTCGCTTGGGCCCGTTTCTCGTCCCAGATTCATCGACATAGGAAACCATAATGTCCCGTCCGCTCAAATACACTCTCTGGCTCGTCTCGATTCTCCTGATCCTCTTGATCTCCGCGGTTATCGTGATCAAGGTCGTCTTCACGCGCGAGCGAATCCTGGCGATGCTGACCCCGCGCCTCGAAGAAGCGATCAGCCGCAAGATGGCCATTGCGGACGCAGGCATTTCATTCTGGGGCGGACTCGGTGTCTGGCTCGGCGATGTCACGGTTGAGAACAACCCCGGCTATTCTCTGGAACCTCTCTTTACCATTCACAAAATGGAGTTCAAAGCGCGCCTGTTACCCTTGCTGATTGGCCGGGTCAAATTGGACCGCGTGCTCTTGGAATCACCGTCGCTGCTGCTGGAATTTGACGGCGAGGGGCACTCCAATGTCTCCGATCTGATCCGGCGCCGGAGACCACCGGCTGGCGGCGCGACCTCCGCGCCGCCAGAGAGCGACTTCGCATCATCACTCCCCGTTGGGAACGTGATCTTGCGAGACGGCGAGTTGATCATCAGCAATTACAAGACCCAGCGCCGCATCGACGTGCACGGCGTCCGTCTCGGAGTGACCGCGGAGAACGGGGAACGGCCACAGGTCGTTGTTTTCACGGCTGATCTCTCCATCGATTCATTCTCCGTTTCCGACACGGCCCGTGACTGGTCGGTCCCCGAGGGCATTCCTCGTGCCTACGGCGCAGGCCGCCTGGATACATCCGAGAAGTCGGTGACCTTTGACTCACTGATGCTGGATGCGTTCGGCGCCGTGATCTCCGTTCAGGGCGCTGTCCGTTCCAACCCCGGCCTCACCGAAATCCAGTTTAATGCGAATCTCTCTCCCATCGAAATCAGCGGCGTGACGAAGCAGTTGCAGCATGCGGGGTTCCTCAGGAAGCCGCTGGCTCTCGAAGGGAAGATCGCTGGCGACATCCAGACCAACTTGGCATGGCCGCTGCCCGCCGGTACGGTCCCTGACTGGCTCGCCCGCTTCGATCTGACCGGCATTCGCTATCAGCCGAGTGGTTGGACAGAGGCCGTTTCCATTCCTCGCATCGAGATCCGGGGTGAAGCACAAACCGTTTCTTGGGCGGCAACCTCCGGGAAGATTCCGGGGGGGACGTTTTCGACCTCCGGGGCCATCGACAAGGTGTTCTCTCAGAATCCGGATTTCTCGGCGCACCTTGCCGCCGATTGCGACTCTACCACCGCAAATGTTCTGATCCCCGCTTCCGGCGGGCTGACGCTAGGCGGTGCGTTCCACCTCGATGTCAACGCCTTTGGTCCTGTGAAGACGTGGCGCAGTATTCGTTTCGGCGGCCATTGTGAGTCTGAGAAACTCGTCCTGGTCGATACAGCGTGGGCGGTCGATACGGTTGTCGTCGCGTTAGCCTGGGAACTCTCCGGCCATGACCTCAATCTGCTAAAGACCGACTGGAGGGCGGGTTCCTCTGTTGGCCACGTCGTGGGCACCGTGGCCGAATTGACTCCGTCTGTCCTCGCAGGGTTCAAGACCTTGGATGTGCCTCGCGCGCGACTGGACGTCAGCTGTCCGTACCTGAATCTCGACGAACTGATCGGGGAGACAACCGGCTCTCCTGCAGACACCGGCCGGGGTGGTTCCCGCGCGTCGTTCCCCGTGGTCTCTGCCGTCGGACAACTGGTCTGTGACACGATGATCTACTCGCGGATGACATTGACCGGCATTCATTCGCCATTCACGATCCGCGACAACGTACTCTCTTTCGAGCCGGGCACGGCCCGGATATATGGTGGGCGCGCTGATGGTTCGTTACGCTGGGACATCCGGAACTGGCGGAACCCCGGCTTTGCCGCCGACATCCGTGCCGATTCTCTGCCGGCAGACAGTTTTCTGACTCGCTTCTTTGGTTGGACCGGTGCTGTCACGGGGAATCTTGAGTTCTCAGGGCAATTCAGTGGGAGTGGACGTCATCAAAGCCAGATTCTCCCGACACTGATTGCCGCTGGCCGGGCGTCGATGCGTTCGGGACGACTGGAGGCCACGCCACTCCTCGCCAGTGTGGGAGAGAAACTCGGCGTATCCGGTTTGGATCGCCCTCACCCCTTTCGTGACCTTCTAGTCTCATTCAAGGTGGTTAACGGCCGCGTCGTGACGGATAGTCTGCGGTTCGCCACCGATGATGCACGCTGGACGGCCATCGGGAGTTTCGGGTTCGATCGGACCTTGGACTATGTTGTTGGTCTGACTCTCACACCGGGACGCACCACCGGACTGGCTGGACTGACCCGGGGTTCACAACTGCGCTTCGCTTTGGGCGGAACAGTTTCCGATCCCCAGGTCAGCCTTGATGTCAAGAATGTTGGACGCTCTTTCATCGAAAACCTGCTCGTTCCGAAGAACGACACCACCGCAGGCACTACCACTGTCGATGATCTGCTCAGAAGCCTGTTCCGAAAGAAGAAGCCGTGACAGCAGCGGTGCGCCAAAGAGGGCGGCGCTGGCGGGTCGGCGCTTCTCTTGCACTGGCGTTTCTCGTGCAGGCATCATCGGTCTTCGCTTTGGATCATCCCTACGAATCGAATTTCGCGGTCGTCGTCACGGGCGCCGATCCAACGCTGGCGAAACAGACTGTCGATCTGCTGACACAGGCGCACCATGACATGGCCGTCGCCAGTGGTGTCTATCTGCCGGATACCGTGCGGGTTATCTATGCAGGCCGCTCGCAATCCTTTGACTCCATCGTTGGCGGGCTGTTCCCGGACTGGGGCGTGGCCTGTGCGGTCGATGATCAGAACATGCTGGTTGTGCGCTCGCCGCGCGACTACCCCGTTACACAGGCTCTGCCGGAGGTGTTGCGTCACGAACTGGCCCATCTGCATTTCGCAGCCGTCGTGGGGCAGCACCGTCCACCCCGCTGGATGAATGAAGGATACGCCCAGCAATTCGCGCATGAGTGGCGTTACGGTGATGACTGGATTGTCGCGCGCGCCGTTTTTTCCGGCCATGTGCTGCCGCTCGCGGACATAGATGGGGTCAATTCGTTTCAGGACGCGAAGGCACGGCTCGCCTACGCCCAGTCATACCTGGCGATGGGGTACTTCCTCAGGATGTACGGTTGGGACGGGTTGATGCTGCTCGGCAGCAGTCTGCGGCAGGGGGGGAATTGGGACGATGGCTTCAAGGCGGCAACGGGTTCCGATTACGCCGCCTTCCAGAAGGAATTCGCGAAGTACATTGAGGACCATTACAACTGGGCGGCATTCCTGGGTGACACGGTCTTGCTGTGGATCTTGCTGGTTCTGATCTTCCTCGTCCTCTATCTGTTGAAGCGCCGCCGCGCGACCCTCAAACTGGCTCTTTGGGACCGGCAGGAAAAAATCGAAGATGTGTTGTACTCTCCTCTCGACAGACCTCCACAGCCGCCCAACGCTTCACCCGACGGCAACTGATCATCTGGATACAACTTCTCCATGAGCCGCATCTTGCGCCACCGCCTCGAGTACATTGCACTGAGTGTTCTCAAGTGGGTGGCCAACGCGCTGCCCGAAGGCGTGTCACGGAGTGTTGGCGCTGTCCTGGGTGGCATTGTCGGGTATGTGTGGCAATCTCGCAGAGCGATTGCGATCGGCAACATCCGGCGGGCATTTGATCAGTCTGCAGGCCGAGTCGATCCCGAGGCCGTTGCGAAGGAGACTTTCCGCCACTTGGGCCGCACCGCGTTCGAGATTCTGCGTCTTGGCCGCACCCGTCGCGAGGATCTTCTCCGCCGCATCGACGGTGGAGAGGCTGCAAAATGGCTGGAGTGGGCTAACCGACAGGGTCAAGGTGCCTTGCTCGTATCTGGGCATTTCGGCAACTGGGAGTTGTTGGGCGCGTGGATCCGCGCCATGGGTTATCCCATTGATTTTGTCGTCAAGCCGGTCCGGAATCCTCTGGTTGACCGGTTGTACAATGACTGCCGGGCGGCAATGGACGTCGGCATTATTCACACGCAAGTAGCCACCAAAGGGATCATCCGGTCCCTGCAGGCAAAGCGCTTCGTCGCGATTCTGGCGGACCAGTATGCCGGCACTGAAGGCATCAACGTCGAGTTTTTCGGACGCCCTGCATCGACACCGCGCGGCCCGGCAGCCCTGGCTCTGAAATTCGGATGCCCGCTTATGAGTGGTGTCCTTGAACGGCTGGATGGTGGTCGCTTCCTTGCGCATGTCGATGGGCCCGTGGACTGTTCACCGACCGGAGACAACGAAGCCGATGTCCGTGCGATCACCCAAGAACTGGCGCGGCGACTGGAGGCTCATATCCGCCGGACACCGGCGCAGTGGCTCTGGACGCATCGCCGCTGGCGGGATTAGCTGCCGAGGTTACGGCCATTATGCTTGCGGTTTATGCAGATGTAAAGCTGGTGGCAATAACCACTGTCCCGACCATACCCGTGTAGGGGCGACCCGCCGGGTCGCCCCTACAGCGGCTGGTCAGTTATGCAGGTAACCGGACCGCGGGACACGAAGTCGCTCTCTTAGGGATGAATCATGTCGATGATTGATGACCAGATCGACTTCCACCATGCCTGATAAGTACCTCGTGCGAGCACCCAACTGGGTCGGCGACACCGTAATGTCGCTGCCATTCTTCGCATCCTTGCGTCGGAATGCCGGGCGTGATGCCGTAGTGGCGTGCCTGTGTCGTTCGGCATTGGCGCCGCTGTTTCGAGATGTGCCTGAGATCAGCCAGGTGATCGAGCTGGACGAATCCGCGGGGCGGAACGGGTGGCAATTCATCCGTCTGAACGCGCAACGACTCCGCCGGCATGATTTCGGCACCGCATTCTGTCTGCCCACTTCATTCGGATCAGCGCTGATGCTCCGGCTGGCGCGCGTCCCGCGCCGCTTTGGACACTCCGCCGAGGGAAGACGCCTTCTGCTCACGCGTTCTCTTCCGTACGGCAGGAACGGTTATCGCCCGCATCGTGCCGAAGGATTTCTAAGCTTGCTCAGCCTGTCTTGGCCCAATCCAATCCTCGAACGCGACCTCCACTTCAAACCGGGAGACGCCGCAAGGGCGCGGGTCGATGCGTTGCTCGGTGAAGCCAAGGGCGCTCTCAACTCACCTGCTCTTGCGATTGCCCCCGCAGCGGCACAGCCGAACAAAATGTGGCTGGCTCAGCGTTTTGCAGTCATCGCGGCACGTTGGACGGAGGAGTTCCACGGGCACGTCGTCCTGGTCGGGTCTGATTCCGACAGAGGACTGTGTGAGGAGATTGCCAGTCTTGCGGTGCGGCATGAGATCCGCAATCTGGCTGGGGAGGGTGACTTGCCGGTGGCGGCGGAGATTATCCGGCGCGCCGGCGTCTTCCTCGGTAATGATTCGGGACTCGCACACCTCGCGGCAGCCGTGGGAACGCCATGTGTGGTGATCTCCGGACCCGGTGACCCAACAGAGGTCGCACCGTTCTCTCCGCACGCGGTGACTGTCCGGCACCCCGTCTTCTGCTCGCCGTGTTACAAGAACTCCTGCTGGCGCAAAGACAAGCCGCTGGAGTGTCTGACCGAGATCGGCGTGGATGATGTGTGGCAACATATCGCCGCAATTCCGAACATATTGATTGAACGACCTTGATTCCGTGACATGACAGGTTCTTCGAGGAAACCAGCCAGACCTGCTCCGCGTTTCGGAGGAGCAGGCAAGATCGCCATCATCGGTTCGATCAATCGCGACGAAGTCTGGGATGAGCATGGCAATCAACGCCGCGGCTGGGGCGGGATTCTATACAACATCGCAACGCTGTCACGTTTTGCCCCGCCACGGACGACCATTCGGCCAGTCGCCCGTCTGGGCAGCGACGCTCGTGTACCGGTTGGAACCTGGCTGCGCAATCTGCCGAAAGTGGATCTCTCTGCCCTGGTCCCTCTGGAGCGCCGGGGAAATCTTTGCCGAATGCGTTATGTCGACGCCGACCGGCGCGAGGAGAAACTCCTGCACCGTGTTCCGCCCCTTCCCTATCAGGCGCTGCGACCAGCACTCCTTGCTGACACGATACTGGTCAACTTCATCTCCGGAAACGACATCACCATTGCGGCTCTCGAGCGGTGTCGCCGTGAATTCCGCGGGATGATGTACATGGACATTCACAGTTATCTGCTTGGTCGGCGGCGTGATGCGACGCGTTTCGCGCGTCGTCCCTCCGGCTGGCGACGCGTGATTTCCAGTGCTGATGTTCTCCAGATGAATGAAGTCGAATTCGCTGCTTTGTCGGGCCGCGTCGCAGCCCCGCAGGTCGTACTGGCGTGGGCAGGCGATGAATTGACACCATTGCGATGTCAATGCCTGCTGGTGACCCTCGGAGCGGCCGGGGCATTCTGTGCGACTCGTGCGCGCGGCAAATGGCGACTGCGGCATTTCCGCTCGGGTCGCCGACCCGCCGACCTCGACCCAACTGGTTGCGGAGATACATTCTCAGGCTTATGGCTCTCCGCCTGGTTGAAGGGGCATGGCCCTCTCGCGTGTACTCGGGCTGCAGCTCATGGTGCCGCTCGGCCTGTCCGGCCGCGTGTCTGACGCCACACCGGAGAGGGGTTATGAAATGGCCTGAAGACAGAGTCAGGCGTGTTGACTCTCGCGGCGGGTGGGCGTAAGTTTGGCTCGCTCCGGATTCCGTGCGGCCGGGGTGACTCTCGGGAGGGTTATGAAAGACAGGCTGAAAACCACCATCGACTATCTGAAGTCCAAGGGCGCCACGTACGGCGATATCAGGTACGTGCGCACCACGACAGAGAGCATCAAGGTCACCAACGAGACAGTTGACACACTGGCGCACGATGTGGATCAGGGATTCGGCATTCGTGTCCTGATCGATGGCGCGTGGGGGTTTGCCTCGTCAGCGATCTGCACCCAGGGCGAGATGAAAAAAGTCGCCAATCGCGCTCTTCAGATTGCCAGGGCCAGCGCCTTGACCAGGCGCGCCGAGGTCAAACTGGCCGAAGCCGAACCGGCGGTGGATCGGTTCGAAACAGCAGTCGTTGTCGACCCGTTCGAGATAAAGTTGGCCCGTAAACTCGACTTGCTCCTTGGGATCAACAAGGTTCTCGGCAAGGATTCCAAGATCCGCGTGGCCGAGTCTTCGATGGATTTCTACCGTACCGAGAAGATTTTCGTCTCGACCGAAGGGGCGGATATCGAACAGACTCTGACTGAGAGCGGCGCCGGCTACACCGCCACCGCCGTCGATTCCGGCGAAGTCCAGCGGCGGTCCTACCCCAACTCACACCGGGGGGACTACGGGACCGGTGGGTACGAATTCATCGAACGCATGAAGCTGATGGACCACGCCGAACGAGTTCGAGAAGAGGCCATCGCTCTGCTGACCGCCCCTGTCTGTCCGTCCGGACCGCGTACGATCATCCTCGATGCCTCTCAAATGGCTCTCCAGGTGCACGAATCCTGCGGGCATCCCACCGAATTGGATCGCGTGCTGGGAACGGAGATCTCGCTGGCCGGCGGCAGCTTCCTTACGCTCGACAAGCTCGGCAAACTCCGCTACGGTTCCAAGCTGGTCAATATCGTTGCCGACGCCACCTGCCCCGGCGGCCTGGGTTCCTTCGGCTACGACGATGAAGGTGTCCGGGCGCAGCGTTTTGACCTCGTGCGTGAAGGGATGTTCGTCGGATACCTGACTTCACGCGAGACCGCCACTGTGCTTGGTCAGAAGTCGAATGGGACGATGCGCGCCGACGGCTGGAACCGTGTTCCTCTGATCCGCATGACCAACATCAATCTCGAACCGGGAATCGTTTCACTCAACGACCTGCTCGCCGATTCCGACGGAGCAATCCTCCTCGATACAAACAAGTCCTGGTCCATCGACGACCAGCGCTTGAATTTCCAGTTCGGGGTCGAGGCCGCCTGGGAGATCCGCGGCGGCAGGAAAACACAACTATACAAGAATCCGGTCTACACAGGAATCACGCCGGAATTCTGGAATTCCTGCGATGCCATCTGTAACCGCGACAGCTGGCACATCTGGGGTGTGCCAAATTGCGGTAAGGGTGAACCGATGCAGACCGCGCGCGTGGCGCATGGCGCCTCGCCCGCGCGTTTCCGCAACGTCATGGTGGGGGTGGACCAATGATAGGTGCCGATCGTATCAACAGTATACTGCAGACCGTGCTCGATCTGAACCTCGGTGATCAGGCGGAAGCCTCGTTCATCGGCTCGGAGTCGGGCTTGACACGCTTCGCCAATTCGACCATCCACCAGAATGTTGCAGAGACCCAGAGCAAGGTTTACTTCCGCGTTGTCATCGGCAGGAAGATCGGGGTCGCGTCGACAAATTCATTCACCGCCGGAGATCTCAAACGTGCGTATCGTAGCGCCGCGAAAATCGCCAAGGTACAGAAGGAAAACCCTCATTTCGTCTCGCTGCCTAAGCCGGCCAACTACTCGAAGATCGATACTTTCTTTGACGGGACGGCGAAGTTCACGCCGCGCCAGCGCGCCATGAAGGTGAAGTCGATCATCGACCGCGCATCCAAGAAGAACTGCACGGTGGCCGGATCGCTCTCCAACGGGTCCGGTGAACTGGCGGTCGTGAACACACTCGGCGTCAGCGCCTATCAGCGCATTTCGGCCGTGTCGGTGAACGTGATCGCCATGGCGGCAAACTCCTCCGGTTATGCCGAAGGATTGTCCCGCAACGTCGAAGATCTCAACTTCCGTGCCATCGCCGCAACAGCGCTCGACAAGGCGGCGCGTTGCGCCAGTCCTGCTGAAATGCCGCCTGGCGAGTACGAAGTGATCCTCGAGCCGGCCGCGGTCGCTGCGCTGATCGAGTGGGTCAACTACATCGGTTTCGGTTCGAAGCCGTTCCAGGAGAACACATCGTTTATGTCGGGCCGAATCGGGGAGAAGATTACCGGCGAGTCCGTCACAATCTACGATGATGGCACCGACTCATCGGCCATCGCCTTTCCATTCGATTTCGAAGGTGTCCCCAAGCGCAAAGTCGAGTTGATCACCAACGGCGTCGCCCGAGGCGTTGTCTACGATTCTATGACAGCGGCCCGGGATGGCCGTCAGTCAACCGGGAACGCTCTCACACCGGATGCCACGGGGGAAGGCGGACTGGCTCTCAATGTCTTCGTCCAAGGCGGAAAATCGTCGCTGCCGGAGATGATTGGCAATGTCGAGAACGGCCTTCTTGTGACGCGATTCCATTACATCAATGGTTTCATCGACACGCCCCATGCCGTTCTGACCGGCATGACGCGTGACGGTCTCATGCGCATCAAGAACGGCCGTCTCAAAGGCGGCGTAAAGAACTTGCGGTTCACCGACAGCATTCTTCGTGCATTTGAATCGGTCAAAGCGCTGTCGGCCGAGCGCCAGTTGATCAATGCCTGGTGGGATTCGCTCGGGTGTATCGTCGCACCAGCCATGCATCTGGGATCGCTCCGGTTCACAGGCCAGACCGATTTCTGACAGTCAAATGCTGTCAAGGCCTTCATTGGGTCAGCCTTTTCCGGGATCGTCTCCCATTCATGGCTCCCGCTTCCGGTTTGCGCGGAGGGGCGGATCGCGTGGTATCCGAATGACACGCACAGGATTATGAAACCCGCCATCTCCTTTTACGTATGCGGATCGGGGGTATGCTGGCCGGGAAGCTGTGATCTGACGGATACTGCTGCCCCAGGCCCTGGTTCTTAGAGAGCGAGGATGATCTCCAGATGCTGAGAACCGCGCGGAAGACTGTTCTGACAGGTTGTGTGCTATGGCTGCTGGGCGCGGCATGCCCGGCATCAGGAGAAGATACAACAATTAGGATCGAGCACGTTCCGGCCGGCGAGTTGCAGTCGGCCTTTTTCACAGTGGAGCGCGGTCTGCCGATCCAGCTTGAAGCAGTCGGGGGTCAGTGGGAAGACGGCGACCACATGTTCGTGTACGCGTGGATCATCGACGCCCACAGACGCACGATGATCTGGTCAATGGACGAAGAAATCACACAGAGAGTCAAGGGATCGAAATGGCTGCGACGTTTCGCGGATCGTGTCGACATCACGCCCGGGACCTACCAGGTCTACTTATATCACGGGCGTCCGGGATTCCTGGATGGGGGGGCCGACTTTGAACGTCTTTCCGACATGCTCAAGGCGCTCGGTCGCTGGCTCGAGGATCACAAGAAGGACGTGAGCGGCGACCGCACCGGCGCCGAACTGACCGGCAAGTGTTTCGTTCAACTGACTGGCGATGCGAGTGCGCTGAGAAGTGTCAGCAGCCCGGCGCTGCCTGAGCCATTCGTCAAGCTGGTCCACCCTGAGGATAACGCCTACCTGAGCAGAGGGTTCTCACTGTCCGGGGACGCTGATCTGGAAGTCTACTCCCTCGGTGAGTATTCAGACGGTGCCGAAAGCATGGTCGACTGGGGCTGGATCATTGATGCCCACACGCGGGAGCGCGTCTGGGAGATGGGTTTCAAAAACACCGACTGGGCCGGTGGAGCCGACAAGAACAGGCGCTTCCGGGATCGCGTTCATTTCCGCGCGGGTGATTATATCGCCTATTTCGTTACAGACGATTCTCACGCCTACGATGATTGGAATGCCGACCCTCCCTATGATCCCGATGGGTGGGGACTGCAGGTATCCGCCGTGGACGCCTCTGCTCGGACCAATATCAAACCGTTCCAGGAAGCACATGAAGCGGCGGCGATCGTGCGTTTGGTCGGGATCGGCGACAATGAACTGCGATCCGCCGCGTTCCGAGTCACGAAACTTGTGAAACTTCGAATCTGCGCCATCGGCGAAGACGATCGCTTCGGAGACCGGATGGCTGATTACGCCTGGATTGTTCGGACGGGTAAGACCGAGAAGGTCTGGGCGATGACAGGCACAAACACCAAACCGGCTGGAGGGGCCGGCAAGAACCGCCTCTTCGATGGCCTCGTGTCACTCGGGCCGGGTGATTACGTCGTCTACTATACATCCGATGGTTCACACTCGTACGGAGGCGGATGGAATTCATCGCCGCCCTACGACCAGAAGTCGTATGGAGTGACCGTCTTTCCAGCGGATCCCGCTGAGGCCGCATCCGCGGTCACCCCCATCGCTCAAACGGATCTGCCCAAGCCGAACGTATTGGCGGAAATCACGGCGGTGCGGGAAGATGCGGATCTGACCAGATCGTTTTCGCTGACTTCACCGACACGGGTCCACATCCACGCCGTCGGCGAGGGAACCCGTAGCGGGATGGCCGACTATGGCTGGATCGAGAGCGAGCTTACGGGTGATATCGTCTGGGAAATGACCTATCGCAAGACCGTCCATGCCGGAGGTGCCGACAAGAATCGCACGGTCGATCAGACGATTCTTCTCGACAAAGGTGAGTATATCCTCCACTACGTTTCCGACGGATCCCACTCCTTCGGCGACTGGAGTGCCACGCCCCCCGATGACCCAATGTCTTGGGGCATCATCGTCACCCGCGCCGAAAAGGCGAGCGAGTAGCCCAAGACCCGTGCTTCCGGAGGATTCGTTCCAGGGCGTGTTGAAGAAGCCCCGATCGGGAACACGATTGCGGACATGAGCGCCCGCCCCACCAAACAATCGGATTTCGGGTAGGCCGACACCCACTGGGTGCCACGGGTCTTTAGACCCGTGTGTCTGTGGAGGGAAGAGGCTACACGAGTCTAAAGACCCGTGGCACTACACTGCCGATGGGTTATGGGATGGCCGGTTGTACGGCCCTTAATGGCGGTATGAACTTGGGGCAGCGGCCGCCAGGCCGATGCCCGCAAGTGCCGTGTGACCTTTCAACCGCGCTTCGCGAAGTGCGGGTCCAGGGATGCTTCGATTTCCGACGGTGAACGCGGCAGCTTCAGCGCCTCGTCGAGGAGCGGTTGCGCCTCGGTATCAGGGGAAATCCACGAGAGAGCGCAGGCGCCATAGAATGCCACCAGTCCGTCCTTCGGATCCAGTTCACGTGCCATTGCTACAAGGGTTCTGGCCCTGACGCCGTTTCCGAGAGCGGCGGCAGCCATCGCTTCGATCGCTCGCGGGTACGGGTCCACCGGGTCTCGCTTCGCCAATAGCCCCGATTCCTCCAGAGATTTCTCGAATGCTCTCCTGGCCCCCTCCGAGTCACCTTGCAGATGCCGGGTGAGACCCATGTAGTAACAGGAGAGGAACGAAAACGTCTGATCTTGGTACGCGGCGGCAAATGCCTGGGCCGCCGCGGCATGATTGCCTTCGAACAATTCCAGCAGCCCGAGATCGATCCGCGTGTTTGGATCACCCTGGAATTGCAAGGATTGCTGGAAGCTCTCGCGCGCCTGCGTGAGCTGTCCGAGCGCGCGTTGCGCCATGGCCAAGTCATAGTAGGCGCGGCCGCATTTCCTGTCGATGTCGATCGCCTCAGTCGCCGTGGCGGCGCTGCGTTCGTAGTTCTTACGATAGTACCAGATGCGTGTGAGGAGAAGCGCTGTCTCGACATCGTCCTCGTTCAGGGCGCGCGCGGCCAGAGCGGCTCGTTCCGCCTCATCCAGATCGTGCGCACCAACCGCGCACCACCCCAGGGACAGGTGAGCGGCAGTGTACTTGGGATCGAGTTCAATCGCGCGCTCGAAGCAGATCCTGGCCTCCGAGAACTCGCGTCGCTCCATGTGGATCCGGCCGAGGGCGCGGTGTGTCTCGTTGCGCTCGGGATCCAGTTCGAGCGCCTGCCGGCAGTACATTTCCGCTTTCGCCAGGGCCGCCATCGAGCGGTCGAAGTACGACATGTAGCGGAATATGGCAACGTCCGCCAGACCTGCATAGGCGAGCGCAAATCTCGGGTCACCCTCCAGTGCGGCGCGAAGCTCCTTCTCCGCCCAGCTCATCTCCTGCTTGGAGGTCCCCCCGTAGTACTGGACGCCACGGTTGTAGTGCTGCAGCACTTTGCCGGCCGGCATCGTTGGCAGTATCGGAGCCGTTCCCGCGCCACTGTCCGGCGTCGTCAGGAAACACCGTTCCATTTCCGCGGCGGAGGCGAAACGATACCCCGGCTGGGTCGCCAGCGCACGCAGCAGCATCGGCGCGAGGAAGGCCGGTGCATCGGGGAAGGCGAAGACCGGCTCGGCCGCTCTCTCACTGAGGATGGCGTACGAGTAGGCGTAGTAGTTTTGCCACTCGAAGGGCGGCTTGGCCGTAGCCAGTTGATAGAGCACAGCACCAACGGAAAACACGTCCGACTGCGGCGTGAGCTTCTTGTTTAAGACATGCTCCGGGGAGGCGAAGCCCGGGGTCACCGCGATGGTGGACGAGGAGTAGTCGGCATGACGCGCCAGACCGAAATCGACCAGCTTGGGCACGAACGTCTTGGTCAGGAGGATGTTACGCGGGGAGATGTCGCCATGGACAATCCCCTGCCGGTGCGCCTCCGCCAGTCCGGCCAGGATCCCACAGGCGATCGCGCGGTATTCCTCCCACGTTTGCATGCCGGAATCCATGAAATCCGTCAGCGGCGGACCATCGACCAGCTCCATGAAGATGAACCCATTCTGCTCGTCGACGTCGAACACCCCGGCGACATTCGGATGCCGCAGCTTCGCGGCGATCTGAGCCTCCTTGAGCGCCTTCGACACGCCGGTCTTCGAGGACATCTTGGAGGCGTCCAGAATCTTCAGCGCCCAATGTGTTTGCAGCCGGGTGTTGAACACACGGTAGACGGACGCAAAGCCGCCCTCGCCCAGTCTCTCGTCGAGTTGGATGTGCTCCGGCAGGTGGGCTATGATCCCGTCTCGGTCCATGTCCGTCCGCTCGCGTCTCTCGACGCTCAGTTCTGAAGCGCGCGAAGCAAGTCACTTCACGCACTCAAGATAAGTATCGGCAGACAGGGAATCAATCGCCGTGCCCAGGCATTGGGTGGCACGGGCCTCCCGCCCGTGAACGATGCCCCGAATGGGCATGATGCGGTCGTGCAACGTCCCCTACCGGGTGGCTCCGGCACGGGCCATCGGCAGGATGCCCATGCCACCGAGTGCAGCGCACTGCTCACCCGCATTTGGTGGCCCGCCGACGGGGGGGGGCGGGTCCCGCCCGTGAATCATGCCCTGAGAGGACAGGATACCGCATGGGCAAGATGCCCATGCCGACCCATCTCAAGACGCCCCGTCGCGGCGGGCAGCTCTCTTTCAAGTGCCGAAGGACCCGCGAAAATCTGCCTGAGATCGAAACCTCTTCTCCGCAGTTCCCGTACGGGAAGATAAGATGGAATCCGCAGCCTGATGCGGAAGTCAAGTCCAGGAGGAAGGAATATGACGAGGCCAGGCGTGCTGCCTCGTTGCCTGATCGAGAAGCCCATCGGAACGCCCTCATGAAGGCCCCGAAATTAGAATTTTTCGGTTGCTTTTCGCAGGATGTTGAGTAGCTTTCCAGTTGTAGTTGCTGTCTTGCTGAACCGGCGCCGCCTCAGCAGGTCCCGGTCAGCACTTGTTTAGTCCGTTGTACCAGTTGGCCTTACTTCTGACCGGGAGGTGTTCATGAGTGGTTCGCGTTCGATTTGGTGCCGCCGGGCGTTTGTCCGTCTGGCGGGATGTCCCGTCATCGCGATCGTGATCTCGTACTTCGTGCTGTCTGGCTCTCACGCCAGCGCGCAGGGGTTCTGCTTCAACGCGGCGGTGAACTACGCGACCGGGGATGGCCCTCTCCGGGTCTTTGCCGCGGATCTGGACGGGGATGGGGATGCGGACCTGGCGGTGGCCAATTCCTTCGGCGGTGGCGTCTCGGTGCTGAAGAACAACGGGGATGGGACCTTTGCGGCGGCGGTGACCTACGCGGCCGGGGATGGCCCTAGCTCGGTCTTCGCCGCCGATCTGGATGGGGATAACGATGCCGACCTGGCGGTGGCCAATAACAACAGCGACAACGTCTCGGTGCTGAAGAACAACGGGGATGGGACCTTTGCGGCGGCGGTGAACTACGCGGCCGGGGATAACCCTCAGGCGGTCTTTGCCGCCGATCTTGACGGGGATAACGATGCCGACCTGGCGGTGGCCAATTCCGTGGGCGACGACGTTTCGGTGCTGAAGAACAACGGGGATGGGACCTTTGCGGCGGCGGTGAACTACGCGACCGGGTATGACCCTGTCTCAGTCTTTGCCGCGGATCTGGACGGGGATAACGATGCCGACCTGGCGGTGGCCAATGCGAACGACGACAACGTGTCGGTGCTGAAGAACAACGGGAATGGGGCCTTTGCGGCGGCGGTGAACTACGCGGCCGGGGATGACCCTCACTCGGTCTTTGCGGCCGATCTGGATGGGGATAACGATGCCGACCTTGCGGTGGCCAATAACCTCAGCGACAACGTCTTGGTGCTGAAGAACAACGGGAATGGGACCTTTGCGGCGGCGGTGACCTACGCGGCCGGGGATGGCCCTAGCTCGGTCTTCGCCGCCGATCTGGATGGGGATAACGATGCCGACCTGGCGGTGAACAATTGGGTCAGTGACAAGGTCTCGGTGCTGAAGAACAACGGGAATGGGACCTTTGCGGCGGCGGTGAACTACGCGACCGGGGATCACCCGCTCTCGGTCTTTGCCGCGGATCTTGACGGGGATAACGATGCCGACCTGGTGGTGTCCAATTTCTACAGCGACAACGTCTCGGTGCTGAAGAACTGCTTGGTTGATACAGATGGCGACGGTGTTGCCGATGATGTTGACAACTGCCCGACTGACTACAACCCGGGCCAGGAGGATGCGGACGGCAACGGGATAGGTGACGCGTGCCAGGTTGTGACCTACCAACCTCTTACAATTCTGTTCAACGAACCCTATACCGCCACTGGCCGCACGGAGTACTTTCAATCAAGCCCAGTCTTTGTGTTCCCGGCGCCCGAGGTTCCTCTGCACGTGGCTCGCCAATCTGATCCGGCACCGCACTTTCTATCCTGCACACAATCAACACCGGAAGTTTTGACCATAGCCGTGGACAGCATATATGCGGCGGAGATCTTCATACTGGGTACTGGTACGTATCTTGCCGACTATCTCGGCCATCAAACGCTGTGGTGTAACGATCCCAACCATATGCTGTTTGCTCTGTCATACTCGGATGCCTCTGTGGACTCAGTTTTTCCGCTTATGATTTCAATCCAGCAACAACGATGGGGCGATATCTTGTACGGAGATGCCTATGGATATGCTGGCGTCGCTTCGGGCTACTTTAGCACTCCTTCGATGGGCTACTATCACTTGTACTCGTTGCCTGTGGATTCATCCAAGGCTCTGACCGCACTCAAATTGGTTGACAAAACATCTAACGCTGCCGGCAATTTTGGTGATTACGTGGTCATGGCCGCTACTGCCAGACTCTACACTACCGATTCAGATGGGGATATGGTACCTGATGCTGCTGACAACTGTCCGGCTGTCGCCAATCCAGTACAAACCGACACCGACGCTGACGGCAAGGGTGACGGCTGTGACAACTGCCCGATAGTAGCCAACCCCGACCAGCGCGATACTGATGGTGACGGACGAGGCGATGTCTGCGACACCCTCATCGTCCGCTCATTGGCGGACAACATAACGGAGGCGACGCTTCGGGCGGCCATCGAAGCCGCCAACGCCTCCCCCGGCCCCGACACGATCACCTTCGCGATGGTCGGCACGATTTCTCTCTCGTCTCCATTGCCGGCGCTGTCGGATCTCACCGGGAGCACGCTGATCGACGGTTTGTCAGCGCCTGGTGTCTCCCCCGGGTCGCCAACCGTGATTCTTGACGGATCGCTGCTTAGTTCAGGATTAGGGATCGACATCACTTCGCCTGGGAACGTGGTCCGCGGCTTGGAGATCCGCAATTTCCCCGGCAGCGGGATCGCCGTCCGGACAGGTGCGGCGCAATTCAACACGCTCTCGGATAACAGAATCTACGGGAATGGAGGACTGGGAATCGATCTTGGCAACGACGGAGTCACACCCAACGATCCGGGCGATGGCGACAGTGGGCCGAACGATCTGTTGAACTTCCCGGTGTTTGACTCTGTTTTCGAAGTCGCGCGGGATACGTTCACCGTGTACGGTACGGCGCCCCCCTTATCGCGCGTGGAGCTGTTTCTGGCGGCCGAGGCTGGGAATCCCGCACGACAACCGGAAGCCACCGACCATGGGCCCGCCTACGCGCTTCTGGGATCGACGGTGGCCGCTGGCGACGGCTCTTTCTCATTCCCTGGCATTGTGATGCCGGAATGGTCGCTGGTGACGGCAACAGCCACGGACCCTGCGGGGAACACCTCGGAGCTGGCATTGAACAAGCCGCTGACTCCCGACCCGCTGAGGATCACGGCATACAGCGAGCTTGTGCCGCCGGTGCGCGGCGTTCTGGCGATGCCATTGACATCGCCGACAATGCAGGTTGTGGTCTTTAGCCCGCCGAATTCGCTGGGCAAGAGAGATACGATCGGACCGTCTCCAACGTGGCCCAACACCTTTGGGTCACGGGCGACCTACGATTCCCTGACCGACCACAACAGCGGCGGTCTCGTCGACACGCGTGTCAAGATCGTATCGCCGGACTCAGGCGAGTATCAGATCAAGTACGTCTTGATTGGCGATCCTGGCAGTTACCTGACGGGGATCGGAATCGACGGCCACGCGGAGGTCAAGAAACAAGTCGCCTTCGCGGCAATGGGACAGGTGATCGACACGACCTATCACTTGGCTCCACCAACCCGGGGCGAACTGACCGGCGACGGCGTGATTGATGTATTCGACGTGATCGCATCGATCGACATGATTTTCAGCGGCGCACCGATGCCCGACCCGCCGGAGCTGCTGGATGTCAACTGCGATGAGGTGCCGGACGTTTTCGACGTGATCTACCTGATCGACTACGCGTTCAGCGGGGGAGCGGTGCCGTGCCAGTAGAGTTGGCACTCCGGTCACTGACAGGACCCCTTCCGTCTTTCCCGCCCGCCGCGGCGGGCGGGAAAGACGGAAGGGGCCAACACCGGTTGGTACGATCTCGGATTGCTTGAGTCTCACCCCCGCGGTGACTGGAACCCGATGTTCTTCTCGTCGCCCTCGCCGGGGACCTTGATCGGGCCGTGGTTCGTCTCGAATTTCTTGATGTTGTCTTCGAGCGCCCGGTGCAGCATCTTGGCGTGCGCCGGGGTCATGATGATCCGGGCGTAGACTCTCGCTTTAGGGGTGCCGGGTGTCATCCGGGCAAAATCGATGACAAACTCCTGCGGCGAGTGAACAATCAGTGCGAGATTGGAGTAGATACCCTCGGATTCGGGTTCTTTGAGTTCAATGCTTATTTGCTGTTGTTGTCCAGATTGCACGGTCGGTTCCTCCTTGCCCCAATTGAGGCAGGTTATGCCATCCACCGCACAAAGTCAATCACCCAGCCTGATGCCCGAGTCGATCAGTTCATCCGCCCATGACTGAATCCCTCCACATCCAGATCGAAGACCTCCTGACTCGCTTTGGCGACGCTCGGGTCGTTGTCCTGGGTGATGTCATGCTCGATGAGTACTGGTGGGGCTCGGTCGAACGGATCTCCCCGGAGGCGCCCGTTCCCGTAGTCTCTGTGGAGCGGAAGGGCACCAAGCTGGGTGGAGCGGCGAACGTCTCTCTCAACATCCGTTCGCTCGGTGGCTCAGCCCACACGGTGAGCGTAGTCGGAGACGATGCCGCGGGGATGACTCTGAAGAATCTGCTCCGGGAGAAGGGCCTGCCCGACGACGGAATTGTGGTTGCCCCCGATCGCCCGACAACGGTGAAGACCCGCATCGTGGCGCACCATCAGCAGGTGGTGCGTGCCGATATCGAAACCACCGAGGAGATCAGTCCATCACTGGTCGAGCACGTTTGGACAGCCTATGTCAGCGCGATGCAGAATGCCGCCGGCGTGATCATCTCGGATTATGGGAAGGGCATTGTCAATGGGACACTTCTGCCGCGGATCATCGAGTGGGCGCGCCAGCACCGTCGCTTTGTCGTGGTCGATCCCAAGGAGACACACTTCTTCTCGTATCGTCAAGTGACAACTCTGACCCCAAATCATCACGAGGCTGGTTTCGTGGCCGGGCGGCGTCTGCGTGACGAGGCTACGGTGAGGGAGGTGGGGTTTGAACTGCTCAGCCGGCTCGAGGCAGAGTCGCTCCTGATTACGCTCGGTGAACGGGGCATGGCCCTCTTCGAGCCCCCTGATCGGATGACAACCATCCCAACCGTGGCCGACAAGGTCTTTGATGTGACCGGCGCTGGCGACACAGTCATTGCCACGGTCGCCATGTGCCTCGCTGCGGGCGGAACGATGCTCCAAGCCGCTTACACAGCAAACATCGCAGCTGGCCAGGTTATCAAAGAAGTCGGGACAAGCCAGACAACGGTCGAGGCGATTCGCCACGCGGTCGGTGCGATTCCCGCACCAGCGCTCAACATGTCCCGTGGAGTCTAGTTATGGTGAAATTGATGTGGTTTAACATCTTACTCGCAGCCCCCTCGCCGCGCTGATAGCATGATACCAGCTTTCAAACCCTTGATCACAAGAAGAGCCCTCAAGATCGCCGCTGCCGCGTGGCGGAAAGGGGGGCTTCGGATCGTATTCACCAATGGCGTCTTCGACATCCTCCACCGGGGGCATATTGAATTGCTCGAGCAGGCGAAATCATGGGGGGATATTCTCGTCGTGGGAATGAACTCGGACGGCTCCACCCGGCGACTGAAGGGACCGGGCAGACCCATCAACTCCCAGGCCGACCGCGCCCGGGTCCTCGCGGCTCTGAAGTCCGTGGATCATGTCTGCATCTTCACGGAGAGCACACCGCTGAACCTGATCAGGGCGTTACGTCCCCATGTCCTCGTCAAAGGATCTGAATACAGGACCGGCGAGATTGTCGGGGCGAAAGAAGTGAATTCCTGGGGAGGCCTGGTCCGACGATTCCGCATGCGTCCGGGCTACTCGACCTCAGCGATTGAGCAACGCATCCTGGGCGGTCCGACATCCAAGTCGCGACCGAATGTATAAGGCGTTGTATTTCAACGTCTTAGTAGCATATCGGGTCGTCTGACCGGACATTTCCCTTGACAGGTTGGGCGTAACACACCTTGGTTTCGATCTGGCAAGACCCATTTCAGCCGCGTTTGCCGATTAGTGCGGAACCGGCCGGTGAGTCTTGGTCTTTAGCTTGATCATAACTGATATGTCAAAGATAACCCGGCAAAACCATTCAAAACGCATCCAGTCTCTCCGGCGAAGGATGGCCGTCGAGGATCTGGATCTTGTCCTGATCACCGAGGCCTCCCAAGTACGCTATCTGGCGGGGTTCACAGGTTCGAACGCGCTGCTCCTTCTGGGTCACCGGCATGCCGACTTCCTTACAGATCCCAGATACCGCACGCAGGCAGGCAGCGAAGTCAAGGTGGCCCGGATCACCGTCATGTCGGGTGATCTATTCGACCAGCTCCCGAACCTCGGCATCCTCAAGGGTGGGCGCAAGAAGATCGGCTACGAATCGCATCTGATGAGCGAACGGCGCGCGCAGAAGCTGCGATCGGTTCTTCCGCAGGCGTTGTGGGTGGGCTTCGACGATCTCGTTGCCCCGCTTTCTCAGCTGAAGGACCCATCGGAAGTTGCATCCATTGAAAAGGCGGCCCGGATCGCCGACCAAAGCCTGGCATCCGTCTTGCCATCGATCAAGCCGGGTGTGCGCGAGCGGGACATCGCCGCAGAGCTCGAGTACAAGATGCTCATGGCGGGTTCGGAGAAAGTCGCGTTTGAGACAATTGTGGCGTCGGGACCGCGGTCGGCCCTGCCACACGGGCGAGCGTCGATGAGGCGCATCGCCAAAGGCGATTTCGTCACAATCGATTTCGGCGCGACCGTTGATGGGTACATCTCGGACATCACCCGGACTTTCGTAATCGGCAACCCGACACCGCGGCAGAAGCGCGTCTACGATGTTGTCTACCGGGCCCAGGGGGCCGCATTGCGCAAGGCGCGCTCGGGTGTTGCCTGTGCGAGTCTCGACAAGACAGCCCGTGCCATAATCACACGCGCCGGACATGGGAAACGCTTCGAGCACGGATTGGGGCACGGGATCGGATTGGCGGTGCATGAGGGTCCGGCCGTCAACGCCAAGAGCAAGACCATACTCAAGCCGGGCATGGTCATCACGATCGAACCGGGAGTCTACTACCCTGGCTGGGGTGGAGTCCGCATCGAGGACGACATCGTCATCGGTCAACACGGCAGTCGAGTCCTGACGCACTCCGAGCGTAGTCTGGTAGTACTCTAATGGTCACCGCGTACCTGCGGTGTTTCCCCATTGTCCGGGGAGAGGGCGCATATGAATGAGAAAACCATTCGCAAGTTGATTCATCTCGTCGAGGAATCAGACATCGAATCGCTCGAGATCCGGCGATTCTTCAGGACCGTCAAGATCACCAAGCGTCATTCCAATAACCACAATGGCTCTTCAACAGGCACATCGCCGGTGCTGGTCGAAATCCCGGTCACCGCTTCCGAAAGGGCCGTCGAGACCGCCCCTGCGGCACCAGCCATAGATCGCACCCCTGTGGCGCCCCCTTCAAATCTCGTGGAGATCAAGGCTCCGATGGTTGGTACTTTCTACAGGGCGCCCTCCCCCGGCGCTCCTCCGTTGGTTCAGGTCGGCCAGACCATCGCTCCCGGGGACGGCCTTTGCATCATCGAGGCCATGAAACTGATGAATGAGATCGAGGCCGAGCGGGGGGGCAAGATCGTGAAAATTCTGGTTGAGGATGCCCACCCGGTCGAGTTTGGCCAGCCTCTATTCCTCCTCGATCCGGCCGGCCATTGATCCCTGCATAAGAAATGTCCGCCTTGGCCAAGGCGTTTGGTGACCCGCCTGGGCGGGCTTGCCGTGCCCCTACCCCGTTCATGTTGCCATCCCGTTCGACCCGGCGGCGCGGTCTCGATTCAGGCCGGTTGTCCAAAACCGCCCGAATGCCGATAAGGGTGAATAGGGTCATCGAAGCCCTGCCGAAGACGACGACAAGGCGAAGAACCTCAGCCTGTTAAGAAAAGGACCAGGACAATGGTACTAAAGGAAATGCTGGCCGAAATGATCGCGCGTCAGGCGTCGGACTTGCATCTTCGTGTGGGAGTCCAGCCGATTCTGCGCATCGATGGTCGTCTGGCTCTGATCGAGACCGATTCTCCGACGGCAGAGTCGCTCAGCGAGATTCTCGCACAGATCCTCACCGAAGACCAGAAGAGGCGTTTCGAAGCGCGCAATGAAATGGATCTCGCTTTAAGCGTGGCCCGGATGGGGCGCTTCCGTGTCAACATCTACCGTCAGCGCGGTACCATTGGATTGGCCATCCGTGCCGTCAACACCATGATCCCCTCGTTTTCTGAACTGAACCTGCCGGAGGTCATCAAGAAACTCTGCCAGGAGCATCGCGGACTGATCATCGTGACCGGCACGACCGGATCGGGGAAGTCCACGACTCTGGCATCCATGATCGAGGAGATCAACCGCACTCGTGCCGAGAATATCGTGACGATCGAAGATCCAATCGAGTACATCCACAAAGACATGCAGAGTGTAGTCGCCCAGCGCGAAGTCGGCAGCGACACGGAATCTTTTGCCACCGCTTTGCGGCATGCCTTCCGCCAGGATCCGGATGTCATCCTGATCGGTGAAATTCGCGATCTGGAGACCATGATGATCGCGCTGACAGCGGCGGATACCGGGCATCTCGTGCTCACGACGCTCCACACGCTCAACGCGATCGAGACGATCTCACGCATCATCTCGTTTTTCCCGCCCCACCAGCACCAGCAGATCCGTCTGCTTCTCTCCGGAACCCTCTCAGCCGTGATCTCACAGCGACTGCTGCCTCGCAGCGACGGCCCCGGACGTATCCCAGCCACCGAAATCATGGTCGCCACCGGCGCCATCCGGGATGCCATTCTGGACCCGGAGAAGACCTCGATGATCTATGATTTGATCGAGAGCGGCAGTGTGCAGTACGGCATGCAGACTTTTGATCAGTCAATCATGCGCTGGTACCGCCAGAATGTGATCTCCTTCGAAATGGCCATGACGCAGGCCTCCAATCCCGACGACTTCGACCTCAGAGTCAAGGGAATCACCGGCGCCGCCGACCGGGGATGGACAGAGTTCCAGCAGACAGGTCAAACGGGGACCAAGAAAGCCACCGTCTGACGGGATCCAGGCCTCGTGCAGTCACGTCTCAGAAGTGCGCGCCAATCCGGGGCTAAACAAGACGAGTGGCCGCGATCTCTGGGGACTGTTGAAAAACCGCCGCGTACACCGATTCGCGCCCGTGGATGCCGCGAGATTGCTTCGTCACCACCCCGCCTTCGGCGGGGACGTTCCTCGCAATGATTTTATGAGCGTGCGCCTCCCTCGGCGAGAATTATGTTCTGGCCGGAT
>Ga0315273_10002028_pt1 | contig 23634 bp, 24 predicted proteins | sample YL17G02_0_MG_FD_205753 | JGI IMG/M metagenome (GOLD analysis project Ga0315273, IMG submission 205753) | Sediment microbial communities from Yellowstone Lake, YNP, Wyoming, USA - YL17G02_0 | ecosystem: Environmental > Aquatic > Freshwater > Lake > Sediment | place: USA: Wyoming | collected...
GCGCGCCCCGTCGCGACCAGGATGGCATCGGCCACGACCTCGCTCGCGGCGCCCCGGCAATCCACGACGAACCGCTTCTCTCCGCCGGGACCGCGGCGCACTTCCTTAACCTCGGTCGCGCAGCGGAGCTCGACCCCGTCCCGCTCGAGCGCCCGGACGACGAGCGCCGCGGCCTCCGGGTCCTCGCGGGGGAGGACGCCGCGGCCGTTCTCGAGCAGGACCACGTGCGAGCCGAGGAGGGCGAAGGCCTGGGCCAGCTCGCAGCCGATGGGCCCGGCGCCGATCACCGCAAGCCGGGCGGGCCGCTCGGTGAGCGTGAAGATCGTTTCGTTCGTCAGGTAGCGGGCTTCCGCGAGGCCGGGGATGGCCGGCACGGCCGCCCGGGCGCCGGTCGCGACCACGGCCCGGGCTTGTAGCGGCCCGCCGGCTCGGGGTTCACCCAGGCCGGGGGGTGCACGTTCTCGAGGAGCCGCTCGTTGTGCGCGTCGAGCGGGGCGAGAGCGGAGATCTCGCGGACGAGGGACTCTCGCCGGGCGTCGTCGGTCAAATCGTCACCTTCTCTCGTTGAGCGACCAGTCGTACGGGAGCCAGCGGATCTTCACGCGCTGGCCGGTGGCGAGGGCGGCCCGCACCGACGGCTCGCGCGCGGCCGCGTACTCCTCGACCGAGGGAGCGGCCTGCAGGAAATCGGAGCCGTACCAGTCGTAGAGCTTCGTGAGCTGCAGCGTTCCCGAAGCCGGGTCGAAGCGCACCCAGCGCTCGTCGGAGTGGACGCGGCGCGTCTGGTCGGCCAGCTGCGCCTCCAGGCGCTGTCCGACGTACGCTTCTGCCCGGAGAGGCGGGCAGCTTCGGGCGGCGCAGACGAGGGCGAAGTGGACGCGCGGCTCGCGGAAGCGGGGACGGATTCGCTCGTGCTCGATCTGGTTCAGGCTCAGCGTCTCGCCCGCGAGCGTCCACCGCCGGTCGTCCCAGCGCTTCCCGGAGGGGATGTCCTTGATCGAGGCGACCGGCCGGTGATCGAGGATCAGGCGCAGGGTGAAGGCGTTGTAGGCGTCGATCAGCAAGGCGAGCTTCTCGTCGCGCCCGAGCTCCTCGAACGGGGCGGAGGCGAGCGACGCGAGGTACGCGTCGAGCGCGGCGCTCTCGCGGCCAAGCGCCGCGTAGTCGACGAGCCCTTCGGCGTCCACGTGGGCACGGAGCAGGGCGTCGAGGCGCGAGTGATCGAAGGTCGCGGTCGCCGGGGTCCCGGAGTAGGCCTCCACGGCGGCGACCGGCGGCGGTCCCAGCCACCGCGTGAGGAGCCGTGGGCCGCCGACGAGCCACAGGCCGACCCCGAGTGCGGCGGCAACGACACAGAGCACCAGCGGTGCCAGGCGGAGGGGGGACCGGTCATTGTCGGTGCTCATGCTCCCGCATGATGCTCCGGAACCCTCGGCCGGGGGGTGAAGAACCTCACAAGGCGCGCTCTTTGGCTCGTCTATGGGGAGCGTCGCGAGGCGCGCGAGGGGCGCGGCCTTCCCTCCGGTCGACGCGCCAGCCGTCTCATGGCTTTGCTGCCTGCTTCCTCTTCAGATTCACCGCCACCTCGACCCAGAACCCCGGGTGAGGCGGCACCGACGTCTTCCAGCCGGCCAGCTTCCCCTGAACGCAGGTGGCCAGGTTGGTGACGGGCTTCACCAGCGCCTGGTCCACGGCGCCGCTCGGGTCGACTCGCAACAGAAGGTCGAAATCGGAGAGGTCGGGCCGCTTGGTTTCCTTGGCGCAGCGCTGAATCGTGAGCCCGTGCTCTCGACCGAAGGCCTCGCCCAGCGCTTCGCCAAAAGCCTTGCCTCCCGGCGTGTCGGCGTCTGCCTTGGCGGCGGTCTCGGCGGCCGCAACCAAGTCTTGCCCCGGTGCCGGAGCAACGGGCACCAGGCCCAACACAGGGAGGAGGGTCAACGCTGCGCAGAGTCCCATGGAACACGTCCCCCTTCAGAACGAGCGCGCGAGCCAGCGCATGGTGTTGAGGACGAACTGGCGGTTGTCGTTGTCCGCGGCGCTGATGCCGTAGTGCTCGCGGCCGTAGACCTGCGCCGTCACCATGCCTCCCTCCCCCAATACCACCACGCGTCCTCGCCCGATCTCGAGGGCCAGTGCCTGCGCCGCGCCCGCTCTTTGCTCGGCGAGGCTCTCGCCGGACGGCACCGCCTCCATCGCCGCGGGAGGAAGCCGGAGCAGGACGGTGGCGCCCGCCGGGCCGTCCAGCGACTGCCCCGTGTACGTCATGACGCGCGTGATGGCGTCCCCGGGACCGGCACCGGTCAGGACCAGATGCACTCCAAGTCGCCCGTTTCCGGCCGAGAACAGCAGCGGATCCGATCGCTCACCCGGCACCTCCACGAAGCCCTGGTGCATGGTGACGCCGAACGCGCCGGCCAGGGCGGCGGCCGCCGCGCCGAAGGGAGCATGGTCCGCGATGAGCAGCAACGAGCCTCCGGCCTCGACCCAGGTCCGCACCACCTGGATCTCCACCGCCGTGAAGGCGGGGTCGCTGCGGGTCTTGTCGGTCTTGACCGGAAGGTTGAGACCGAAGAACTGGGGCTTCGGCGCGCCCGCCGCGTTGGCAATCACGAGCACGCGCACGCCGGCCAGGGCGTCAGCGGTGAACACCCCGGTGCCGCGCTCGACCTCGAACCCGTCGGCTCGCAGCAGCCGGCCGAACGGCCAGTAGCGCCCCGCCAGGCCGATGGTCGACGCGTTGTCGTGCCCTTCGTCGAAGAGGACGCGAGGGTGCTGGGCGGTGAACGCCGGCGTCCGGACCTGCGGGCTCCAGAGGTAATCGGCCCGCTGGGCGAAGAAGAACGCCGCGCCCCCGACGAACAACGCGGCCGCGGCGAGCAGCACCCCGACGGCAATCAGCAGCTTCTTCATTGGCCGGCCCCCCCGCTCGATGCCGGGGACCGCGACCGCGTACGGCGACGAGCGCCTCGACCGCTCACGGCTGGAGAGCCCGGCGCGCGGCGTTGACGGCGGCGGCCATCTGTTCGGGACGGTCGGTCCCGATCAGGTACCGGCGCCCCTTGGCCGTGGTCAGAAGCACGCCGGTGCCTCCCTCGAGGTTGATGGCACGCACGCCGGCGCAACGGCCCACGCCGAGTCGATACCCGTATCCGGCGAACTCCGCCAGCGGGTTGAACGCGTACGCGACCGCTTCGCCGATCTCCCGCGCACCCAGGCGCAGGATCGGCAGGCCGAGCAGGCCCGCTCTGACCGCGACACCCCCGGGCGTGACCGACGTGCGGATGCCTCCGCTCATGAGGACGAGCGCCGTCGCCCCCCCGACCAGCACCACGACCCGGAGGGGCAGGGGAGCGTCGCCGAGAATGCCGAGCGCGATCAGCCCGCAGCCGAAGAGCGGGAAGAGGCGGAGATAGCGGGGCTTCTGTACGGACCAGAAGAGCCAGGGCCGGTCGGCAGCCTCAGCCGCCTGCAGTTCGCCCACCAGCTCGGCGGCCCGGTCGGCGCTGTCCCCGGGTCGGCTCGGCTCGGGGCGCTCGTTCTCAGACGGCCGAACGGCCTCGATCACGACCGCAGCGAGCACCGCCAGGCCGCCCGCGAACCAGACCCAGAGCGGCACGGGCCCCATCAGCGGCGGCCGGCGCGACAGCGCCTGCGCATGCTGGACCGCGACCGCGAGCACGCCGGCGAGGATGAGCTCGTCCACGACCACGAGCGGGTTGAACCGCTTCCGCCTCTCGTGTCGCGCCCACACGTCGTCGAGGGCGGCGCCGACGAGCAGGCCGACCACGCCTCCGAAGAACAGGACCCCCAGGGGGACGATCCATCCGCTGCCCCATTGAACGGGCACGCCGCCCGGTCCGAACCGGGTCGGCACGTTCTCGGCGAGCGGCGACGCGCCGAGAAACGCTGCCGCCGCGCCGAGGAACAGGGCAAGGGCGGGGGCGTGGGTCCACGCCGGGTGATGCAGCCGCACGAGTGCACTCATCGTCTTCCTCCACGGTCGCTGTCGAGCAGATCGTCGACGAGGGACCGAAAGTCCTTCTGCGAGAGCCCCAGGTGAAAGGCCTCGGTGATCAGCTCGCTCAGCCGAGCGGTGATCCGCGCCTCGACCTCCCCGCGGTCGGCGGGCGTCTCCCGCAGCGGCGCCACGCGCGGGACACGGCCCAGGCGCAGCCGGAGGACGCCGTCGTCGCGCAGCGTCTGGTACGCCTTGTGAACGGTGTGCAGGTTGATGCCGAGCTCGGAGGCCAGCTCCCGCACCGACGGCAGCTCGTCACCGGGACGCAGGGCGCCCCGCCGGATCTGCTCCTTCACCTGTACCGCGAGCTGCAGGTAGATGGGGCGGGAGTTGTTGTCATCGAGGGAGAGGAGCAGCGTCATGACTGTGCTACATATAATAGAACAGATAGCATAGGCAGTCAAGGGATTTCTTTCCCGAGACACGCCCTCCGGGGACTGCGCGAGGACCGAGATGCGGGCCGGGTGTCGAGCGCGGCCGCCGATGCGGCCGCCAACGTCTATATATGGGGTCTTCGCGGAATCGTGTGGGTGAATCCGATGGGCCGAATGGGCTCCCGGCCGCAGTGGGAGCGGGTGCGAGAGGGGTGGCCGGGTCGCACGAATCGGGCATACTCCGCGCATGCCTCCGAATCGGCGTCGGCTTCAGCTCCATCACGCGTACCGCTTCCCAGGGTTTCGGCCGGACCCCAGTGTGCGGGGAGTCTTCGGTGACCGTTGTGCCAGGGTCGTGGTGCTTCATCGGCGCTCAAAAAAACCGCATGCCCGTGTGGCCGCCGGTACCGGAGCTTCTACGACCGGAAGCGCAAGCGGGTGCGGGATCTCTCGTGCGGGGGCTTCCGAGTCTTCCTGGACATCGAGGTACGGCGCGTCGGATGCGTCTTGTGCGGCACGGTGAGACAGGAGTCGCTGTCGTTCCTCGCGGACAACCGCTCCTACACGAAACGCTTCGGCTTCTATGTGGGCCGTCGTTGTCGCGCCTCGACGATCAAGGACATCGCCCAAGAACTGCACCTCCACTGGCACACCGTGAAGGATCTCGAGAAGCAGTACATGCGGGAGCAGCTGAGGCGGGCGGGAAGGCCGGGCCCGAAGGTGCTCGGCATCGATGAGATCTCGATCAAGAAGCGACACACCTATCGGATCGTGGTCAGCGACCTGGTCCGGAAGCGGCCGATCTGGTTTGGCGGCCAGGATCGCTCCGAGGCCAGCATGGACGAGTTCTTCAAGTGGCTCGGGGCCAAGAAGAGCGCGGGGATTCGCATGGCCGTGATGGACATGTGGAGGCCATTCCGGAACTCGACCAAGAACCACGCCCCGCAGGCCAGCATCCTGTTCGACAAGTTCCACGTACTGCGCCACCTGGGCGAGGCGCTCGACACCGTGCGCAAGAGCGAGTACGCCCGGCTCTCGGGCAAGGACCGGCGCTTCATCAAGGGCCAGAAGTACACGCTTCTCTCGGGTCGCGAGAACCTGACGCTGGAGGGGCGCCAATCGCTCAAGCTGCTGCTGGCCGCGAACAGGCGCCTCAACACCGCCTACCTCCTCAAGGAATCCTTCGGCCAACTCTGGGACTACACGAGCGAAGGGTGGGCCCGGCGCTTCTTCGAGAACTGGCGCCAGTCGCTCAAGTGGCAACGCCTCAAGCCCTACGAGAAGTTCGCAGAGATGATCGAGCGTCACTGGGACGGCATAGCGGCCCACTGCGCCGTCGAGAACAAAGTCGCCCTCGGCTTCGTCGAGGGGCTCAACAACAAGGTGCGCGTCATCCAGCGCCGGGCGTACGGTCTCCGCGACGAGGAGTATCTCCGCCTCAAGGTCCTGAGCTGCATGCTGCCGGCGATCTGAGCCCTCCATCTTGTATGGTTCTTTATAGGGTTCTTACCCACTCGAAAGCGCGAAGACCCTATATATGCAAGGACCGGTCAGTCGGGCGCCCCGCGGTCGCGGTCGAGCGCCCTTCAGGAGACCGACGGATCGCGCTCGAACACGCCGTGCGAATAGGAGGCGCGGTCCGCGTCGTTCGTGACCTGAGCCTGGGTGAGCCACAGACGCCAGTACGTCTCGAGCTCCAGGGCGGTGAGGTTCTTGAGATCCAGGTCCTCGTCGCTCAAGAACTCGTCGCGCCGTTCGCTCATGGCTCGCGCGGCAGGAGCTCGGCCGCCCTCGCGGCCATGATCTCATGGGCCTCGGTCAGCGGCAGGCCCGCGATCTCCTTCGACACGCGGGTCCATTCCGCGCCCCACCGGGTGGCGGCATTGACGTAGCGATCGAGCCGGTCTTCGTTCTTCCGGATGAGCGCCCGACGCTCCTCGTCGAGCAGCCGCTCGATCTCCTCGCGGCCTTGCCCGACTCGAGAGAGGAGCGGACGCTCGACCGCCGCCTCCCGAACGGCCTCGGGGTGATCCTGGGCCAGCCGCAAGAGGTCGCGTGCGCTTCTCGAATACAGGGCCTCGAGGCGAGGGTCCTCCATCTGCCGGGCCAGCTCGCCGATCACGGCGTAGTCCTTCTCGCGGTTCGTCTTCTTGAGCTCGGCGAGCACGGGGAGGCTGACGATGGGGGCCTCCTTCTGCACCGGCGCCTCCCACAGCGTCCGCAGCGAAGCGGGCGAGACCCGCGGAGGTCGCGTCACGAAATCGCAGCGAAGCCGCAAGCCGCCCTCCTGGAACTCCAGGTGCGAGCTCCACCCGTGGACCAGCCAGCGCAGGTCGAGCGGCGCGCCGTATCGGTACCGTGCCCCGTGGCGGGCGAGGGTGGCGATCACGTGGGTGAGGGTTTCCGTCTCCTCCCTCAGGATCCAGTCGCCGTCCTTGCTCATGATGGCGAGACGGTACAGGACCACGGCCTGACCCGACGCCAGGATGGCCCTCAGGCGGCCGTGGTTGAACTCCTGGGTGAGCCGGACGTAGGGGTTGTCCATCGGCCTCTCGTTCGATTATGGGCCGAAACCTCGCTCTTGCCATGGATCGTACTCGACAGCGGCCAGGTGACCCGCGCCGAGCGCCAGGCGGCCGGGCCGCCGCGCCAGCAGGCACGCGAGCGCCTCCGTCCCCTCGCACGCGGCCGTCAGGCCCACGGCGACCCCGCTTCGTTCGTCACGGGGCGGGCGACTCCCGCCCCTTGCGGGGCCGGCCATTCGCGCTCGAAGGCGTCAGGTCGATTCGGACGCGTTCGGGAGACAGCCCCTCGATGGTCAGGCCAGAGGGCAGGTTGAGCGCGCCGGGATCGACGGCCACGTCGTGCGTCCCTTCGCCGCGGTCACCCAGGTCGAGCCTGGCGACCAGGCGGGTCGTCCCGACCGACTCGAGCACCCAGGCGCTGCCCCGGAGGCGCACCTCCACCGTCGCCGCCGAAAGCCGCGACACGGTGAGGCCGTCTCGGACGTGGCTCAGCTCGACGGGGACGATCACGGTGCGCACCGCGGTCCCGGAGCCCAGCCAGAGGGTGCCCCAGATCAGCAACGTGAGGCCGACCGCGGCGGCCCGCAGGCCCAGGTCCGCCGTCACGGCGCGCCGCAGCGAGCTGCCGGGGCGCGGCTTCGCCGGCCCCGCCAGGCGTTCCAGCTCCCGGACGAGCTCCTCCGGCCGCTCGAACCCCCGCGCGTCGAGGCCGCTGAACAGAGTGACCGTCCCGCGCTCCTCGGACACGGCGACCGCCAGGGCGTCCGAGCGCTCGGCCAGGCCGATCGCAGCCCGGTGCCGGGTTCCGTACCGCTTCGGAAGGCCCTCTCGCTCGGTCAGCGGAAGGACCGCGCCCACCCGGGAGATGCGGCCGCCCACGACGATCGCGGCGCCGTCGTGAACGGGCGATACCTTTCGGAAGATCGCTTCCAGTATCTCCACCGACACTTCGCCGCCGAGCGGCACTCCCCCGGCGAGCAGGGTTTCGAGCGGGTCCGCGCGCCCGACCACGATGAGCGCCCCCCGCTTCGCCGCGGCCAGCGCGAAGGCGGCCTCCCCGACCGCGTGCAGCGCCGCGGCCGCGACGCCGGCCCCGGGCCAGAGGGGCCTCAGGACCGCCTCGAGGCTCTTGAAGGCACGGCGCAGCTCGCCCTGGAACACAACCAGGAGGAGCACGAGAGCGAGCAGGCTGGCGGTGTCCAGCACCCACTCGGTGATGGGAAGGTCGAACCGTCTCCCGATCAGCGCCCCGGCCCGCAGGGCCAGGATCGCGACGAAGGCCCGGAGCGCCCGCGCCTCCCGCCCCCAGAGGAGCACCAGGTAGAGCGCGCCGGCGAGGACCAGGAAGTCGACGGCGCCCTGCCAGCGCACGATCACCGCCTCTCTCTCGCCGCCGTTGCCGTCACCGCTCGCCGCGGGCGGCGCGCAGCGCGGTCTGGAGCCGCACGGCCACCGCCTCGGGGTCGTGACGCTCGTCTCCGTTCAGCGTGAGGTACCACTCGAACGCGGGCCCGTTGATGCGGACCATCCAGCGCTCGGCGAGCCGCGAGCAGAGGACCTCGACCCTCCACCTCCCGGGCAGGCTGCCGAAGGCGTCCCGGATGGCCGTCTCCACGCTCTCCCTACACGGTTCCCATGACGGGATCTCGCTTCGAATCTCGAGGCTCGTCACAAGGGCTCCTCCAGGCAGACACACCAGGCGCGTCGATCAGTCTCGCCACGTCACGAAGTACAGCGGCCCCCTCGGGCTCGGCACGCAGTCGCGCAACTCGAGCGTGTCGAGCTCGTCCGGGCGAGCGTGCGGGGTGAGCGACACCGTCCCCTCGCGCTCCAGCCGGAGCAGGCACTCGTCGAAGACAGGCCGGGACACCTCGTCGCCCACAAGACGGCGCAGCAGGCGGACGTCCACGGGCCCACGTCGGCGCAGTCGCTCACGCGTCCTCTCCAGCGCCGCCTGGCAATCCTGCGCAGACAGGCCCTGCACCCGGCTGGCGCCCGGTGCGGCAACTTCCCCAGCTCGCTCTTCCGGCGCCATCGCGATAGCCCTCACTCCGCCGGGCTCGCCAGGCCCGCTTTCCCCCTGGCCGGGCCGGCGCCGGGAGCCCGCCCGTCCGGCCGGGCCCGCGCCTCGCGAATGCCCATCGCCACGAAGAGCCCCGCGAGGATGGCCTGGGGTGGGGGCGGGCAACCCGGGATGTAGACGTCGACCGGCACCACGCGGTCCACCCCGCCGAGAGAGGCGTAGGTACCCTCGCCGAAGAGGCCGCCGCTGCACCCGCAGGCGCCCACCGCCACCACCACGCGCGGCTCGGGCGTGGCCTCGAGTGTCCGCCGGAGCGCGACCTCCATGTTCCGAGTGACGGGCCCGGTCACGAGCAGGAGGTCCGCGTGCCGCGGGCTCGCCACGAAGTGGATGCCGAACCGCTCGAGGTCGAAGACGGGGTTTGCGGTGGCGCCGATCTCGAGCTCGCAGCCGTTGCAGCTTCCCGCGTCCACCTGGCGCACGTGGAGCGAGCGGCCGAAGCGGCCGCGGATCCGGGCCGCAAGCGCCTCGGCGGACTCCGACAGCGTGGGCCCCGGGAGGCTCTCCTCTCCGCGGAACGTTGCCTGGCCGGAAGCCGGGTCCATGTCGAAGGAGGCGCGGCGGGTGAGCTGCTCGCGCGTGTACGCCGCCAGGTCGAACTCGTTGCCGGCGGTCACCGCACCCTCGGGGCAGGCGGGGAGACACTCGCGGCAGGAGATGCACGGCCCGTAGGCGAGGGACACCGTGCGTGTCGGACCCGTCTCGGTCACCTCGATCGCGCCCGTCGGGCAGGCGCGCGCGCAGTCCCCGCAGGCGGTGCAACGCCGGAAGTCGATCACGGGGAAGCCGCGGTGCAGGCGGGCCGCGAGCGGTCGCGGATCGGTGACGATCCCGGTGCGGGCGCTGCGGGCCAGGATTCTGAACATCGCTCCTCCTCGTCCCTACCGGTCGTTGCCCGAGTACGACAGGTTGAAGCTCTTGTTGATGACCGGGAAGTCCGGGATGATGTTGCCGGGCACGGCGTGCGCGAGGCCGGGCCAGTTCCGGAAGCTCGGGTCGGTGACCTTGACGCGGGTCAGGACACCGTAGGCGTCGGTCTCCACCCAGTGCAGGCAGGGGCCGCGCCACCCCTCGGCCCAGCCCAGCGCGGCGGAGAAGGCGGGCAGCTCGGCCGGGGGCGCCGTTCGCAGGGGAGAGTCGGGGAGCGCGCCCAGGGCCTGCGCGAGAATCCCGAGCGACTGCTCCACCTCCCTCGCCCTCACCATCAGGCGGGCGCGCACGTCGCCACCCTCCTCCACCGGCACCTCGAAGGTCAGCGCGTCGTAGGCGTCGTGGGGGTGGTCGCGGCGCAGGTCCTCGTCGAGGCCGGAGGCCCGCGCGGGGAGCCCGGTGACGCCGAGGTCCCGAGCCGCCTCCATGGGCAGCACTCCCGTGCCGTCGATCCGGTCCGTGAAGCTGCCCGAGTCGATCAGGAGGGTCACGAGCGACTCGAAGTCGGACTTCAGCCGGCCGACGTGGGCCGCCAGCTCCTGGCGGCCCGCGGTCGAGAGGTCCGTCTTCACTCCGCCGACGGTCACCGTCCCCCGGAGGAGACGCGACCCGAAGAGCCGCTCCTGGAGCGAGACGAGGCGCTCGCGCAGGAGCTGGGCGTGCGCGGCGGGGACGGTGAACGCCACGTCGGTGGCGATCGCCCCGATGTCCGCGATGTGGTTGTAGACGCGCTCGAGCTCCAGTAGGACGACGCGCAGGTACCGCGCGCGAGGCGGCGGCTCGCAGCCGGTCAGCCTCTCGATCGCGTGGGCGAAGGCGAGCGCGTGGCCCACCGCGGTGTCGCCGGAGATGGACTCGGCCAGGAAGACCCCGTGACGCCACGGCAGCCGCTCGAAGCGTTTCTCCGTGCCCTTGTGCGTGTAGAAGAGGCGGAGCTGCAGATAGAGGATGGGCTCGCCGGCCACGCCGAAGTGGAAGTGGCCAGGCTCGATGATGCCGGCGTGGACCGGCCCCACCGGCACGTGGAAGACCCCCTCGCCGGTCACCGGGCGGAAGGGGTGGAGGGAGCCCTCGGCCCGCGGCACCTTCCGGTCGTCGGGGAAGTCCTTGCGCAGCGCCCACTCCCCCTCGGGCCAGTCGTCGTGAAGGCTGACCCGGGTGGGGTTGGGGTGACCCTCGGGGACGAGGCCGAACGTGTCCATCACCTCGCGCTCGAACCAGTTGGCGGAGGGGTGCTTCGCCGCGATCGACGGGAAACGGGAGAGCGAGGGGTCGACACGAGTCGAGACGCGCAGGAACGTCCGGTGGCGCGGCAGGAGCCAGACGTGGTGGAGCGCGTAGACCGCGTTCCACGCGCGCTCGTCGGTGGCGAAGAGGGAGGCGAGCCGCGCGCCGGCGCCGCCCACCAGGCGGTCCGCCACTTCGCGAAGCGCGCCCGGCTCGACGTCGGCCCGCAGCTCGCCCGGGCGGGGCGAGCGGACGGAGGCCGGCGGGAGGGCGAGGGCCTCGGAGACGGCCTGGGTCACGGCGTTCATACGCCCTCCACGACCCGGACCGCTGCGCGGACGAGGGCGACGAGCGGGCCCGGCAGGTAGAACGCCGAGACCACGGCAAGAACCGCGGCGACGACGGTCGTTCCCAGGGCCAGGTCGAGACGCTCGGGCAGGACGGGGTGATCGGACGACCTCGTGTCCGGGCCCAGTGTGACGCGTCCCACCTGGTAGAAGAACCCGCAAAAGAGGACCACGAGGGCGGCGAGGAAGACCGCGACCACGGCCAGGTACGGGCCGAGGAACCCGGCTCTCAGGATCGTCATCTCGCTCCAGAAGAGGCCGAAGGGCGGCGAGCCGGTCACCATCAGCGTGGCCAGCAGCAGGAGGCCGCTCGCGACGGGGGTGCGAGAGAGTGTGCCCCCGCCGATCGCGTCGAAGTCGGAGGAGCGGTGGAGTTGGGCGAGCGTCCCCGCGGAGAAGAACGCGACCGGCTTGGCGAACGTGTGGTAGGTCATGTGGAGAAGCGCCCCGAGGGTGGCCGCCTCTCCCCCCAGCCCGAAGCCGATCGCCATGATCCCCACGTGCTCGATGCTCGAGTAGGCGAGCAGGCGCTTGAGGTTCCACTGGATGAGGATGAACGGCGTCGCGACGAGCACGGAGGCGAGCCCCAGGCCGAGGAGGAGCCGGCCCGAGAACTCCGGCCCCAGGACGGCCCGGGACACGATGTGGACCCGCAGCAGGGCGTAGAGCGAGCAGTTCATCATGCCCACGGCCATGAGAACGCCGGCGGGCGAGGGCGCCTCGCGGTACGCGTCCGGCTTCCAGGTGTGCATGGGAGCGAGGCCGGCCTTGGTGCCGTAGCCGACGAGAAGGAAGACCACCGCCAGCTTCACGGTGAAGGGGTGAAGAGCGTTCGCGTGGGCGAGGATCCGGGTCCAGTCGAGCGCCGACATCTCCTCGCCGAGGACTCCCTGGCCCGACGCGAACAGGAGCACCGTGCCCAGCAGGGCGAAGGCGAGGCCCACGCTGCCGAGAACGAGGAACTTCCAGGCCGCCTCGAGGGACGTGTCCCGGTTCTGGAAGGCCACCAGGAACACGGAGGCGATCGTGGTCGCCTCCACCGCGATCCAGAGGACGCCGAGGTTGTTGGAGGCGGCGACGAGCAGCATTGCGGCGAGGTAGGCGGGCACGAGGGCGAGCAACTCCGTCCGCTGCCTCGCCGACACGAAGCCGCTCCGCTCGTTGCGCTCGAGGTACCCCACGGAGTAGAGGCCCGAGAGGAGGCCCACGAAGGCGGTGAGGACGAGCACGAGCGCCGACAGGCCGTCCACGCGCAGCGCCCCGCCAAAGGCCGCCGGTGTCTCGCCCGCGAGGTACCGCCCGGCGGTGGCTAGGGCGAGGACGAAGGTAGAGGCGAGGCCGCCGAGGAAGACGGCCTCCTTGGGCCGGCGGGGACCGGGGATGGCCCCGATGGCGGCGGTGGCGAGGGGAGCGGCGAGCGTCGCGAGGAGGAGGTTCACCTTAGCCCCTGAGGTTGGAGAGGCGGCTCGTGTCCATGGACTCGAAGCGGTCCACGATCCGGTTCACGAGGACGCCGAGGACCAGCACGGCGAGGATCACGTCGAACGAGATGCCGAGCTCCACGATCAGGGGCATCCCCGACGTCGCCCCCACCGCGACCAGGAACACGGCGTTCTCGATCGTGAGGAGGGCGAGGATCTGGGTGAGGGCCTTTCGGCGCGTCACCATGAGGAAGAGGCCCATGAGCACCATGGACAGGGCGACGCCCACGACCTGGTGGGGAACCCCCTGGCTGGCCCCGGCCATCCCGAGGCTGACCCGGTACCCGACGACGGTGAGACCGAGGCACAGCAGCAGCGACGCCGGCACGTTGACGAAAGGCTCGATCTCGCGGCGGATCCCCACCCGGTCGATCACGCGCAGGAGGAACCAGGGGATGAGGGCCGCCTTCAGCACGACGGTGAGGGCCGCGGTGACGAGGAGGTGGGGCCGGTGATCGGCGACGCCGATGGCGATGCCCACCGCTCCGAGGAGGAGCGACTGGACGCCGTAGAGACGGATCGCCACGACGAGCGCCCTTTGGCCCACCATGAGGTAGACGGTGACCAGCATCCCCGCCGCGCACAGGATCACGAAGTCCTGGATCATCCCGCCCCCCCCTAGAAGAACCGCATGGCCAGGGCGAGGAAGCCCAGGCCCAGCGCCACCGCCATCAGCTCGGGGACGCGGAAGAAGCGCAGCTTGGCGTTCGTCGACTCGACGAGGACGACCAGGAGCGCGAGTGCTGCGACCTTCGCCAGGAGCGCAAGCGCTGAGATCGCCAATGCCTGCGGAGCGAGGCTCGTCGCGACGCCGATCGGGAAGAAGAGGCCCGCGAGCAGGGTCATGAAGAGGAGTTCCTTGACGCCGGAGGCCCACTCGACGAGCGCGAGGTCGGCGCCGCTGTACTCGAGCACCATGGCCTCGTGGATCATGGTCAGCTCGAGGTGGGTGGCGGGGTTGTCGATGGGGACGCGGCCCGCCTCGGCGAGGAGCACGATGAACAGTGCCGCCGCGGCCAGGATCTCGCCCGGGTGGATCGAGGTGCCGCGCTCCGCCGTGTGCCGCACGAGCTCACCCAGGTTGAGCGACCCGGCCGAGAGCCCCGCCGTGAAGAGCGCCAGCATGAGCGCGGGCTCGGCCAGGGCCCCGACCGTCATCTCGCGGCTCGCGCCCATGCCGCCGAACGGGCTCCCGGTGTCGAGGGCCGCCGTCGCCAGGGCGAAGCGGCCCAGGGCGAGGAGGCCCACCAGCAGGAGGATGCCCCCCGCGGCCTCGAGCGGGGCGGCGGCGAAGACCGTCGGCAGGAGCGTTGTCGCGGTAACCGCGCTCGCGAAGTACACGCGCGGCCCGGCCACGAACACCCAGGACGCGGTGGTCGAGCGCACGGGCTCCTTGCGCAGCAGCTTGGCGAGGTCCGAGTAGGGCTGCAGGAGGCGCGGCCCCTGCCGGAGCTGGAAGGCGGCCTTCATCTTCTTGATGAGCCCGCGCAGGAGCGGCGCGAGCATCAGGAAGCCCACGGCCTGCGCGACCGCGAAGAGCGCGACCGGCAGCGGATTCGTCGTCAAGGCAGGCCTCCCAGCCACCAGAGCAGGATCACGCCGAGCACGAGCACGTAGGCCAGGTAGGCGTGGAGGCTGCCGGCCTGGATGACACGGAGCCGTCCCGCGGCGGCGAGGACCGCGCGCGTGGCGGGCCCGTAGACGTGGCGCTCGAAGGGTGCGCCGATCTCCGAGCGGTAGCGCACTTCGCTCGCGAAGTAGGGCGCCGTCTCCACGGTCGAGACCTCCCGCGTCGGGCGGTAGATGCCCCGGAAGACCATCACGAGGGGCTTGGCGAAGGCGGTGGCGGTGTACTCCGTCTCCGCCGACAGCTCCCCGCCGCAGCCCCAGGCCGGCGCCCGCCGCGGGACCCGTGCCGACCGGAGGCCGAGCGCCGCCGCCAGCCCCAGGCCGAGAGCGACGGCCGGCACGAGCACCAGGGGCGACAGGTGGTCGAAAGCCGGGACTCCGATGGTCACGCCGGCGAGCCCTCCCGTGAAACCCGCCTGCGGCCCGATGCCCGGGAGCGAGCCGGCCACTCCCGCGAGGACGCGCAGCACGGGGCCCGGGAAGAGCCCCAGGGCGACGCACGCCGCCGCCAGGAACGCCTGGGGGGCGAGCAGGAGGGCGGACGACTCGGTCGCCTCCGCCGCCGCGCGGCTGCGGGGCCGGGCGAGGAAGGTCAGGGCGAAGGCCTTCACGAAGCAAGCCGCGGCGAGGGCGCTGGTGAGGGCGAGCAGCGCCCCTCCGAGCGGGAGCACGATGCGGGTCAGCCTCTCGGCGAAGAAGAAGCCGCGCAGGAGAGACTGGAAGACGAGCCACTCGCTCGCGAAGCCGTTGAGCAGGGGCAGCCCGGCGATGGCCGCCGAGCCCAGCAGGAAGAGCCCGGCCGTGCGCGGCATGCGGTGAATGAGGCCGCCCAGCTCCTCGATCCGCCGCGTTCCGGTGGCGGCCACCACGCCGCCCGCGCCCAGGAAGAGCAGGCCCTTGAACGCCGCGTGGTTGAGCACGTGGTAGAGGCCGGCGGCAAAGCCCAGTGCCCCGAGCTCGGGGCGCCCCGCCGAGAGGCCGATCATCCCGGCCCCGAACGCCATGAGCGCGATGCCGCCGTTCTCGATCGTGCTGAAGGCCAGCAGGCGCTTGAGGTCGTTCTCGCTCAACGCGTAGAGCACTCCCAGGACCGCCGAAACGGACCCGAGGAGCAGGACGCCCATGCCCCAGCCGGGGTCGGGACGCCCCAGGCCGCCCGCACCGACGCGAACGAGGCCGTAGAGGCCGGCGTTGATGAGGCCCCCCGACATGAGGGCCGAGACGTTGCTGGGAGCGGCCGGGTGCGCCTCCGGGAGCCAGACATGCAGCGGGACGACGCCGGCTTTCACGCCGAAACCCACGAGGAAGAGGACGAACAGGAGGCCGCGCCACGGGCTCGCGGTCACGGCGCCGCCAAGGATGTCCGCGAAAGCGAGCGACCCCGACCCGGCGGCGAGGAGAAAGAACCCGGCGACGAGGCAGCCCGTCCCGAGGTGAGACATGGCCAGGTAGAGGAAGGCGGACCGGCGGCTCGGGCGGCTCTCGTGATCGGTCGCGACGAGCGCGGCGGTGGCGAGGCTCATCAGCTCCCACGCCACGAGGAAGCCGAGGACGCCGTCGGCCGCAAACACCGTCTCGACCGACATCAGAAGAACGTTCCAGGCCACGGCCACGAACGCGGTCCGGCCCGGCGGTATTCCGTGGGCCAGGTAGCCCACGCTGTAGACGGCCACCGGCGCCGCCAGCACGGCGAACGTCACCAGGAACCACGCCGAGAGCGGGTCCACCGAGTAGCCGACGGTCATCCCTGCGGCCGGGTTCTCGAAGAGGACGCCGCGGACGGCGCGGCCGGTGGCGAGGACCGAGGCGCCCAGGGCGAATGTGGCCGCCGACCCGGCGGCCGAGGCCAGAAAGGCCGCCCATCGGCACGCGGCGGGGCGGCGGTGCAGGACGAGCGCCAATGCCACGCCGGTGGCGTGCAGGACGAGCGCGAGCGGAAACCAGGTTGCGCTCATCCTCGCCACCAGAGGAGCACCACGAGGAAGAGGACGAGCGCCATCACGTAGCCGAGGTAGGCGTGGAGGCTCCCCGCCTGGATCACCCGCATGCGCTCGGCCAGGCGCAGGACCCCCCGGGTGGCCGGGCGGTACACGAAGCGCTCGAAGGTGGGCTCGACCTCGGCACGGTAGCGGACCTCGCGCGCGTAGTAGGGTGTCGTTTCCAGCTTCGAGACCTCACGGGTGGGGCGGTAGATCGCGCCGAAGATCAGCATCAGGGGCTTCGAGAAGGCCGTGGCCGTGTACTCCGCCTCCGCCGTCAGCTCGCCGCCGCACCCCCACGTCGGGGCAGGCCGGCGGGCGAAGGCGGCGCGCGCCGCGAGCACGGCCGAGAGGCCGAGTGCCACGGCGAAGGCCAGGGCGGCGAGCGGAAGGGAGAGCCCGTCGAACAGGCCCGGCGTGGGCGCGATCCGGAAGACGTTCGCTTGCAGCCCTGAGATCCCAGGACGAGCGCCGGCCAGGCCTTCGGTGAGTCGCGCGAGGACGGAGACGATGGGACCCGGGAAGAGCCCGATCGCGACACACGCGAGCGCGAGAACCGCCTGCGGTGCCAGCATGAGCCAACTCGACTCGCGCGCCTCGGCTGCACCCGCGCCACGCGGTAGCGCCAGGAAGGTGATGCCGAACGCCTTGACGAAGCACGCGGCGGCGAGGGCCGTGGTCAGCCCCAGGAGCGCGCCGCCGATCGGGAACGCCAGCCGGACGAAGGTGTCGCTCGACGTGTGGAAGCCGAGCAGGAGCGACTGGAAGACGAGCCACTCGCTGACGAAGCCGTTCAGGAAGGGCAGGCCGGAGATGGCCATGGCGCCCAGGAGAAAGAACCCGGCCGTCCACGGCATCCGGCGAGCGAGGCCGCCCATGTGCTCGATCTGGCGGGTCCCGCACGCGGCCACGACCCCGCCCGCGCCGAGGAACAGCAGTCCTTTGAAGAGGGCGTGGTTGAGGACGTGGAGAAGCGACGCCGCCAGGGCGAGCACCGCCAGCCCAGGCTGCCCGATCGACAGTGCGATCATCCCGACCCCGGCGGCGACGAGGATGATGCCGATGTTCTCGATGCTGTGGTAGGCGAGCAGCCGCTTGAGGTCGTGCTGCATCAGCGCGTACAGGACCCCGAGCACCATCGATATCGCGCCCACGGCGAGGACGACGCCACCCCAGGCGAGTGGTGGTACCCCGAGGCCCGCCACGCACACGCGGAAGATCCCGTAGATGCCGGTCTTGATCAGGACCCCGGACATGAATGCGGAGACCGGGCTCGGCGCCGCGGGGTGCGCCTCAGGCAGCCAGACGTGGAGGGGGATCAGCCCGGCCTTGACGCCGAAGCCGGCCAGGAACAGCAGGAACACGGTGTCGCGGAAGGGCGTCGCCGAGGCTCGCGGCCCGAGGATGTCGGTGAACTCGAGGGACGGCCCGCCCGAGGCGAGGAGGAAGAAGCCGGCCACCAGGCAACCCGTGCCGAGGTGGGAGAGCGCCAGGTAGAAGAAAGCAGCCCGGCGCGTCTGCGCGTGCTCGTGCTCGGTCGCCACCAGGGCCGCGGTGGCGAGGGTCATGATCTCCCAGGCCAGGAGGAAGGCGATCGCCCCGCCGGCCACGAAGACCATCTCGACCGAGCCGAGGAGCACGTTGAAGGTGACGCCCACGAAGGCGGTGCGCCCGGGGCTCGAGTGGGCGAAGTAGCCGAGGCTGTAGACGGCGACGGTGATGCCGAGGATCGCCAGGACCAGGAGGAACCAGCCCGAGAGGGCGTCCACCGAGTAGCCGAGGGTGAGCCCCGAGGCGTCGTGGCTGAACAGGCGGCCCCGGACGGCGGGCCGTGTGCCGAGCGCGAAGAGGCCGACTCCGCCGGTCAGCAGGGAGGCCGCCACGGACCCGCCGAACGCCGCCGAGCGGCTCAGGCCCGACCGGCCGCGCGCGACGAGCGTGGCCGCGATGGCGGCCACGCGGGTGGCGGCGGCCAGGAGCAGCCAGGCGCCCGGGTCAGTGGCCCCCACGACCCTCCTCTCCCGATCCGATCATGGCGTTCCAGATTGCGTTCAGCGTCGAGGCCGCTTCGCAGCGCACCGACGGAGACTTGTCCCGCAGCGCCTCCGACAGGTACGGGATGGCGGACGTCGCCACGGCGCCGAGCCGGCGGAGGGCGTGCGCGCTCTCGCGGCGGACGCCGTCGTCGCGGTCCTCCACGGCCGCAATGGCCAGGTCGTACACGACGGGCCGGGCGAGGGCCCCGAGATGACCGAGGGCGCGCGCGGCGTTGCGCCGCCGGCGCGGCTCGGCCGACCGTTCCAACGCCTCGACCAGCACCTTGAGGATCCGGGGATCGTGCTCGCGCAGGCTCACTAGGCGAGCCACGCCGGGTCGTAGACGAGCCGGAGGCAGTGGGGGCACGGGGCCACGCCGCGGCGCCGACGGATCTTCTGCTCGAGGGTCGAGTGCAGACGCACGTGGCAGCCGGAGCAGACGCTCGCGACGAGGCTGACGAGCGCCGGATGCCGTCCACCGCGCATCGCGCGCTCGTAGGCCTCGAGGACCTCCGGGGAAAGCCTCGCCCCGAGGCCGTGCCGCTCGTCCGCCACCTCGTCGTTCTCGCTCTCCCGCCGCCCACCGTCCCCCGCGAGCAGGGCCGTATCCAGCTCGGCGAGATGAACCAGGGCGGCGATCTCGCGGGCCGCCTTCGCGCGGGCCGCGGCCAACTCGCGGGAAGGCGCGGCGAGTTCGCGGGAAGGCGATGGGGCCTCGACCGGGCTCGGCAGCTTGCCGGTCGCCCGTCGAAGTGCCCGAGGACGGGCGTTCGTGTCACTCATCGCCGTTCGATCCAGTCGGGGTTGAACAACACCCGCTCGCAGTGAGGGCAGCACACGAACGCCTGGGCTTCCTGGAACTCAGCGGTGACGGCGGCGGATAGCCGATGAAAGCAGCCCCAGCAGACTTGCCCGCGCGTGGCGACCGCCGCCGGGACCAGCCCCTGCCGCAGCGCCTTCTCGTAGTCCTCGAGCGTGGCCCGGGGTATCCGGCTCGCGATCGCCGTCCTGCGGGCGGCGAGACTGGCGAACTGCTCCCGGAACTCGGCGGAAGCGGCAAGCGCCTCTGCCTGCTCCTCCTCGGCCAGTCGCACGAGGTGGGCCACTCCTCGCTCCTTGTCCCGGAGCAGGCGGCGGAGCTTCCCGACCTCGGCCCTCTCCGTTCCCGACCCCTCCAGCCGCTCCAACTCCTCCCGCGCCGCCGAGATCTCCGGCTCGCAGGCGGCCAGGTCGGCCGTCGTTCTCTCGACGAGGGCGAGCGAGCTGGCAACCGTCGCCTCTCGCCGCGCCATACCCTGGTCGAGGCTCACCAGTGCGATCAGGGCATCGACGTCGTCTCTTCGCTGAGGCATGGAGCTCGTCTTGCTTCCGGGCCGTCGCGACGCAACGTGGTTCATCGACCGACACCTCCTCGCGCGGCATGGGACGGCATCGAGGGCGCCGTGGTCGCCTCCGTGCCGCTGTGCAGGGCCCGGCGCAGGATCTCGGGGGAGGCGGGCCACGACACGAACGCGGTCGCGCCGCCCTCCAGGGCGTCCTTGAGCCCGTGGACCGCGGTCGTCGCGACGACGACGACCGCGGTCGCCGGGGAGATCCTGCGGCACTCCCGCAGGGCGACCTTGCCCTTCAGCCCTAGACGGCTGGCGTTGACGATGAGCGCCGTGACCTCACTCGCGCTGAGGAACGCCGGCGCCTCGCCGAGCTCGGCGAGCCGCGCCACGAGGGCGCCGTCCCGGCCGATGAGCTCCCGCGCGACGAAGGCTTCGAAATCGGCGGGCCACTCGTGCTCGTAGCCCGCCAGTGCCAGGTGCAGCGGCTGTCCAGGATCGGTCACGGGGGTGGCGGTCATCGCCGGCCCTCATTGCACGGGTCGTACCCGACGCGAGAAAGGTCGCTAACTCAATAGCCATCTATCTCTTACAGTCATGTGCCTCAAATCGCACCAGTGGCCAGAGTGGCGGAACGTGCCGATTCCGCACTTCGGCCTCTCGAGAGGGACTCGAAGAGCGCCGTTCCGGCACTCTTGGTGGTCAGGCGCGGGTCCTGGGAGCCGGACCGGCAGTCGACGGCCCCGAAGCGCGGCGGAGCTGATGGCGCTCGAGCTTGGTGTGCAGGGTGCGCAGGCCGATCCCCAGGACGCGGGCCGCCTCCTTCAGGGTCGGGTAGGCTTCGACGGTGCGGCGGATGATCTCCCGCTCCGCGTCCTCCATCCGGGTGCCCACCGCGAGACGGATCTCGGGCGCGGTGGAGACTTCGCGCACGTTGGCGGGGAGGTCGGCCACGTCGATCTGCTCCCTTGGGCTCGTCAGGGTGAGGCTCTCCATGCAGTTGCGGAGCTCGCGGATGTTGCCGGGCCAGGGATAGCGGGCGAGTTGGGCCAGGGCGTCCGGCGTCAGCCTCCTCGGGGCGAGGCCAGCCTCCCGCGCCACGTCCTCGAGGAACCGCTGGGCCAGGACCGGGATCGCGTCCTTGCGGTCCCGCAGCGGCGGGACGGTGAGGGTGACGACCTTGAGGCGGTAATAGAGGTCGGGACGGAAGCGCCGGCTCTCGACGACCGCCTCGAGGTCGGCGTTGCTCGCCGCGAGAAGGTGGATGTTCACCGCGATCTTGCGAGTGCCGCCCACTCGCCGGAACTCGCGCCGCTCGAGGGCCCGGAGGAGCTTGGCCTGGCAGCCGAGCCCCATCTCGTTGACCTCGTCGAGGAAGAGCGTGCCCCCGTCGGCCGTCTCCATGACGCCTTCCTTGGCTCGATCCGCGCTCGTGAAAGCGCCGCGCTCGTAGCCGAAGAGCTCGCTCTCCAGCAGCGGCTCGGAGAGCGTCGCGCAGTTCACCGCGACGAAAGGGCCGTCCCGACGTGGGCCCAGCGAGTGGAGGGCCCGTGCGATCAGCTCCTTTCCGGTCCCGCTCTCCCCGAGGATCAGGGTGGTCGCCTGGTGCCGGGCGAGCCTCTTGACGGTGTCGAACAGCTCGAGCATCGCCCGCGAGCGCCCGATGATCCCGAGCCGGTCCATCTCCGCGACGGCCCGCGACGGGGGTGTGGCCACGACCCCGCTGGCGCTCGCCCGCTCGATCTCGCGGGCCAGGGTCGCGAGGAGGCTCTCGATCTCGATCGGCTTGGTCAGGAAATCCGTGGCTCCGCGCTTCATCGCCTCGACCGCGGTGTCGACGGTGCCGAAGCCGGTGACGACGATCGCCGGCAGCCCGGGGTGCTGCTCGAGCACGGCGTCGAGGACGGCGGCGCCCTCCATGTCGGGCAACTTGAGGTCGAGAATGAGCGCGTGCAGCTTCTCGCGGCGGGCGGCGGCGAGCGCCGCCCGGCCGTTCGACGCCTGGCGCACCGTGTAGCCGTTCTTCTCGAGGACCCACGCCAGGCTCGACCGGCTCTCCGCGTGGTCTTCGACGAGGAGGATCGTCCGCATCAGCGCTCCCCGCGGGCGACCGGCAGCGAGAGAGTGGCCACCGCTCCCGCGCCGTCGCGGCTCTCCAGGACGAGGGTCCCCCCGTGGGCCTCCACGATGCGCCGGGCGATGGGGAGCCCCAGCCCGGTTCCGCCCTCGCGGGTCGTGAAAAACGCGTCGAACACGTGGGGCAGGATCGCCTCGCCAATGCCCTGGCCGGTGTCGCGTACCCGGACCTCGAGCGTCCGGGCATCACCTCCCGTCTCGATCGCGATCGCGCCGCCGGCCGGCGTCGCTTGCAGAGCGTTCAGCACCAGGTTCAGCACCGCGTGCTTCAGCTGGAAAGGGTCGGCCATCGCCGTCTCGGGTCCGCCCTCCGCGGTCAACGAGAGCGACACCCGCTTGCCGGAGCACTCGGGGCCGATGAAGGTCGCGAGGTCCGCGAGGAGGGGGCGCACGGCCACGGGCTCGAGCGCCGGGCGGGGAGGGCGGGCGAAGCGCAGGAACTCCGTCACGAAGTTGTCGAGGCTGCGCAGCTCGCCGGCGATCTTCCCGATCACCTCGAACACATGGCTGCCGTGGTCGGGAACGATCTCGGAGAGTTCCTGCTCGAGGATCCCGAGGTTGATCTGCAGGGCGTTTAGCGGGTTCCTCACCTCGTGGGCGATGCCGGCGGCGATCGCCTCGACGAGCGTGGTTTCGCCTCCCGCTGCCCCGTCCACTCCCGTTCGGCCGGTGTCCGCACTCTCGCCCACTCCCCAGATACTACTAGTCCGAGAGCAGACGGGCGAGAAGCTCCTTGGCGAGCTTGGCCGCGACCCGTGCGGTGAGGCCGTCGGGGCCGCGCGTCGGGTTGTCGAGAGCCCGGCTCACGCGCGGCGGTAGTTGAGCCAGAACGCGATCGTCTTCTGCTCGTCCGCCGGCGTCTCGCCCATGGGTCGCAGCTCGGTGGGCAGCTTCCCGCGGAAGCCGTCGTGCTCGTACGTCGCGGCGAGGCGGATGCGCCCGTCGGGGGTCGCGCGGAGCGCGAGGTCCCGCGGGAGCGTGACCACGTTGGCGGGCCAGGGCTCGCCGAAGAAGACGGGGTCGATCTGCTCGTCGGCGACCACGAGCCACGGGCCGCAGTAGAGGGCGGCGCGCACTGGTTCTGCTCCGAGCGCGGCAAGGGCGATCTCCTCTCCCTTCGCGGTGAGGAGCCGGAGGCGTGGGGTCAGCCGCGCCTCGATCCGGTCGCCCGTCGCGAACCGGCCTTCGAGACGCAGGAAGGCTCCGTCCCGTCTCGCCGCCTGGGGCTTTCCGTTCCACGAGAGCGAGGGACTCTCGGCCCACGACGGCTCGCGGACGGCCAGGACGCCCTCGAAGGCGTTCGTCACCTCGCACGCGAGGCCCGACGGCGTGCGGCGCACGGCGAGGCCCGTCTTGGCGCCTCGGAAGTCCACGTCCTCGAAGAGCTGGACGGAAACGACTCCGTTCCGCTCGACGACCGCGTGGTCGAGCACGTCGCGGTACGCCCGGTAGCCGTGCATGGTGCAGCACCACCACGCGCGGTCGACACTCGGCGACGGCTGGATGCCCTGGTCGAAGAAGACCCGCGAGCCGAAGTCGCC
>Ga0315273_10002029_pt1 | contig 23630 bp, 23 predicted proteins | sample YL17G02_0_MG_FD_205753 | JGI IMG/M metagenome (GOLD analysis project Ga0315273, IMG submission 205753) | Sediment microbial communities from Yellowstone Lake, YNP, Wyoming, USA - YL17G02_0 | ecosystem: Environmental > Aquatic > Freshwater > Lake > Sediment | place: USA: Wyoming | collected...
ACGCCGAGGGCCTCGCTCATGGCGGGCCATTCGACTCGTCACCGGACGAACGGGCCGAGGAGAATGGCCCTGAGCGACCCCGAGCGAGCGCACGTGCCCACGCGAGCGAATGGGGAGTCGAAGGGCAAGACATCGGCCCGAGCGACGCCGAGGGCCTCGCTCATGGCGGGCCAGCACCGCTCGCCTGCGGGGGCCGAGGCCAGCTCGGCCCCCAACGACATTCGCACCACAGAGAAGCTCGGCCCCTGCCATTGCGCGCGCCGGCCGATCACGTCTCGAGCAGCGCCAGAAACCGCGAGGTCTCCGACAAGTCCTCGAACACCTCGTGCGCACCGGCCTGCGCCAGTTCTTCGGCGGAGTGGCCGCCCGTCGCCACACCCACCGCGAGCGCACCCGCCGAGTGCGCGCACGCCACGTCCAGCGGCGTGTCGCCAATCACCACGACGCGCCCGAGCCGGTCCGCCGATCCGCCACACGCCAGCGCGCGCGCCAGCGCGATGGGGACCAGGTCGTTGCGCGCGGGCGCTTCCTCGCCGAACGCGCCGCATGCGAAGTAGCGCCACAGGCCGAAGTACTCGAGCTTGATGCGCGCGGCCTCGGTGTAGTTGCCGGTGAGGAGGGCCAGCAGCACGTCATCACGCGCGGCCAGCGCGTCGAGCAGCGCACGGATGCCGGGCATGACGCCCTTGCGTCCGCGGCCGTCGTACGCGATCTCCTCGCGCAGGCACGCGTGATAGCGGGTGCGGAACGCCTCGAGCCTGGTCGGATCGGCGGTCACCCCGGCGCGCGTCACCGCGTCGGCCACGATGAGCGGGTCGGTCCGACCGGGCATCGGGATGCCGCGAAAAGCGTCGTCCACGCCGAAGACGTCGCGGAAGGCGCGCGTCATCGCCCGCCCGCCGGCGCCGCCCGTGAGGACGAGCGTGCCGTCGATGTCGAAGAGAAGAAGTGGCATGAGGCGCTCGAACACGGGGGAGACGGAAGCCGGGGCGCCCTCCGCGTCGCGCGGACGGATGCGCCCGGCCGATCATTGTAGACCTACGATTCCCCGGTGATGTGCAGCGTCAAGGGGGCGCTCCCTCGCCGCGCGGGAGCGCGTCGAACCGCGCGAAGTCCTCGGGCGGCAGCACGACCCGCCCGAGCGCGGGCGCGCCGTGGGACGTCTCGCCGTGAAAGTCGGAGCCACCGGTCACCGCGAGGCCGTGCTCGCGGGCCAGTTGCCGGTAGCGCGCGACGTCCGCCTCGGCGTGGTCCGGGTGGTAGACCTCGATGGCCTGCATGCCCGCCGCCGCGAGGCCGGACACCAGGTCGTCGCGCTCGAGCAACGCCGGGTGGGCCAGCGACGCGATGCCGTCGCACCGCGCGATCAGGCGGACCACCTCCTCGGGCGTCGCGCCCACGCGCGGCACGTAGGCGGGCTGCCCTTCGCTCAGGTAGCGGTCGAACGCCTCGCGGACATCCGCGACGCACCCCGCCCGCACCATCGCGCGCGCCACCTGCGGCCGCCCGATCGCGTGCGGCGTGCGCCCGTCGACGGGTTCGTTGACCGTGTCGAACCCGATGGCCAGACCGAGCGATGTCAGCCTGGCGAGCATCGCGCGCACGCGCTCGACCCGGTTGCGGCGCTGTTCGCCGAGAAACCGCTGCAGCGCTGTGCTTCCCACGTCGATGTGGTACCCGAGCACGTGGACGTCGGTCTCGCCGCACACCGCGGTGATCTCGATGCCCGGCACCCAGCGCAGCCCGGCCGGTTCCGCCAGGCGGCTGACCTCGTCCAGCGCCGCGGTCGTATCGTGATCGACGACGCTGATGACCGACAGGCCGGCCCGGACCGCGTGGCCCACCAGGTCCGCCGGCGACGAGCGCCCGTCGCTGGCCGTCGTGTGGAGGTGGAGATCGATCACGCGTGGGTACGGCGTGCCCGGCCCGCCGCCGGCTTGCGCGGCCGCACCTGTCGTTTCGAGGTCGCCCGCGACTCCCGCAGCAGCAGGTCGAGGTGCGCCCGCTCCTCGTCGGCCACCTCGAGGAAAATCTGCTTGCCTTCCGAGTCCTCGAACTTCTCGCCGTAGCGCTGGAAGAAGCGGTGGGAGGTCCGCTCGCACTTGATGCCGATGGCGAACGCCTGCTCGTCGGTGGCGCCCTGCGCCACCTGCTGCGCGCCGGCCGCGAACAGCCCGTTGGCGGCTCCCTTGAAGAACAGGAACGTCGGCCGCGATTCCAGCTGGGCGTCACGCGCCAGCAGCTTCTGGTAGCGCGCCTCGAGCTTGGCCAGGTGCTCGCGCTCCTCGTCGGCGAGCCGCTGGAACACCGCCCGCCCGCGCGCGGCGCGCGCGGCGTTGGCGGCGCGTACGTAGAACTCCAGCCCGCTCCGCTCGGTGGCGATGGCAATCCGCAGCGCGTCACGGGCGAACAGCAGTTCGGTCGTCCCGCCGTCCACCGTCGCCGGCCGGCCCGTGCGGCACTCCTCGCACGTGCCGTAGATCTGCAGCACGCTCTGGTGCGCCGAGAAGCTGCGGGCGACCGCCACTTCCTCGATGAGCACCTCGATGTCCGAGCTGAGAAACTCCGACGAGCGGTTGCAGACCTTGCAGATGAGGTGGAAGTGCCGCGGGTGGCGGTACGAGTGCTCGAAGCGGAACCGGCCCTCGCCGAAATCCACCTTGCGGGCGATGCCGGCCTCGACCATCCACTGCAGCGTCCGGTAGACCGTGGCGCGGCTGATGCGGTGATCTTCCTGGCGAATCAGATCGACGAGGTCGTCGGCGCTCAGGTGCCCCTCCTGGCGGAGGAACACGTTCAGGATCAGCTCGCGCTTGTTCGAGCGCTTGCTGCCGGCCGGCCGGAGGCCATCGAGGTCGGGTAGCAAATCGTCCATGGCACCCAGCGAAGCGTTGCCTCAAGCGGCCCAGCACGAGAGCGGTTCACGCCGCTTCGCTGGGAGCCTCGTTTGCTGGCCCCGCGAAGCGCGGGGCAACGACATCTTCCACGGCCCACCGTCGGAAGCCCCGAAGGGCCCTAAGACGGATTGAAGGGCGGTCCTGGAAACTTGACTCATTTGCACCGACTTCGGCCCTTCAAGACGTCTAGTGCGAGTGCCCGGCGGCCTCTTCGCCTTCCTCAACCGTGAACGACTGTCCGCAGCCGCACGTGGTGACGGCGTTGGGGTTCTTGATGGTGAACCCGCCGCCGCTGAAGTTCTCGACGAAGTCCACTTCCGCGCCGTCCAGGTACCGCACGCTGATCGGATCGACGTAGAGCCTCACGCCGTTCGACTCGAATACCTGGTCGGCCGACCCGGGCTCGTCTTCGATCATCAGCCCGTATTGGAATCCCGAGCAGCCACCGCCCTGCACGAACACCCGCAACCCGCTCTGGGGCTTGTTCTCCTCGGCGAGGAGCCCGGCGATTTTCGACGCTGCTGTCTGCGAAACGTTGATCATGAAACGGGACTCTCTTTCAAGTGATTATACCGTGCCGCCGGGATTGGTGTAGGCCGGGCCGGCCGGGGCGGCATCCGGACCCCGGCGGGCGAGACGCGAGGGACGCGTCGCCTGGTCTCCGCTAATCTCTTTCAGATCAAGCAGTTACGGTTTGCCTTGTGCCCTGCGACAGGCCGGCCACATACTGGCATCTCGAGCGAAGCTGTGCCTCAAATCGCCCGGCAGGCCCCGGCGGTCTTTGGACGCTTCGCTGGCATGCTGTTGTCTGGCCCCGCTGCGCAGGGCCGCGACATCTTCCATGGCCGCAATCCTGCGTCTCGGGGGCCAAGACAGATTCCAGGGCGGTCCGCGAGAACGTACTTCAATTCTCGCGACTCCGGCCCTGGAAGATGTCTAATGGATGCCTTCCCGGAGGTTTTGGTGACGTCCGAATACCCGTTTTTCCTGGCCGGCGAATGGGCCCGATCGGCCGCGCCGCTGTCGGTCATCTTCCCCTTCGACGGCTCTGTCGTCGCCCGGACATGGCTCGCCGGCGACGACGAGGTCGAGCAGGCCACCCGCGCCGCAGTGGCCGCGGCCGGGGTCATGCGCGACCTGCCGGCCTACGAGCGGGCGGCCATCCTGATGGCCGCGGCCGACGAACTGACCGAGCGCCGCGACGAGGTGGGCCGCATCGTCTGCCTCGAGGTCGGCAAGGCCATCCGCGACGCGACGGCCGAGGTGGATCGCGCGGCCATGACGTTCAGGGTGGCGGCCGAAGAGGCGTGCCGCATTTCGGGCGAAATGATTCCGCTCGACCTGGCGCCGCACGGCAAGGGACGCTTCGCCGTGACGCGCCGGTTCCCGCTCGGCCCGATTGCCGCCTTCTCGCCGTTCAACTTCCCGCTGAACCTGACGGCGCACAAGCTGGCGCCGGCCATCGCCGCCGGCAATCCCATCGTGCTCAAGCCGGCGAGCAAGACGCCGCTGAGCGCCCTGGTGCTCGCCGCGATGCTGGAGCGGGCCGGCCTGCCGAAGGGCGCGCTGAGCGTGCTGCCGATGACCCGCGAGACGGGCAACCATCTGGTGACCGACGAGCGCTACAAGCTCCTGACGTTCACGGGCTCGTCGGCGGTCGGCTGGGGCATGAAGGCGCGTGCGGGCACCAAGCGGGTGGTGCTGGAGCTGGGCGGCAACGCCGGCGTCATCGTGGATGAGTCGGCCGACCTCGACTACGGCGTGAAGCGGATCGCCGTCGGCGGGTTCGCGCTGGCCGGCCAGAGTTGCATCTCGGTACAGCGCGTGTTCGTGCACGAACGCGTGTTCGACGACTTCAGTGCGCGGCTGGTTCGCAAGGTGGAGGCGTTGACGGTCGGCGACCCGCGGGATCCGGCCACCGACGTGGGACCGCTCATCGAGCCGGGCGAAACGGATCGCGTCGAGGCGTGGGTGCAGGAAGCGGTGGCCGATGGCGCAACGGTGCTGACGGGCGGCAGGCGCCTCGGAGCCGCGTTGTTCGCGCCCACGGTCCTCACCGGGGCGCCGGAAACCGCCAGAGTGTGCGCCGACGAAGTGTTCGCGCCGCTGGTCGGCCTCTACCCGTTCACGGACTTCGCGTCGGCCGTCGCCGCCGTCAACCGGTCCGCCTACGGTCTGCAGGCGGGCGTCTTCACGCGCGACCTCCAGCACGCGTTCGACGCCTTCGAGCGCCTCGAGGTCGGCGGCGTCATCGTCAACGACGTCCCGGCCTGGCGCATCGACCACATGCCGTACGGCGGCGTGAAGCAGTCCGGCCTGGGCCGCGAAGGCCCGCGCTACGCCATCGAGGAGATGACCGAGCTGAGGCTGATGGTGGTGAATCGGGAGATGGTGTAGGCAGGGCGGGTAGGACAGGTAAGGCAGGCGGGGCAGGTAGGGCCGATGAGAGAGGTTCATTCCCCAGCCCCCCTGCTCGCCCAACCCGCCCTACCTGCCTTTGTCCTCACACCTTCAGCGCTTCCAGGTGACCAGCCGACTCCACTTCAACGTCCTTGTGCAGGCTGTTGCCGTGTGAGTCCATCGTGACGATGGCCGGGAACTCCTTGACGGACAGGTGCCACATCGCTTCGGGCACCCCGAAATCGGCAAGCGACACGCCATCGATCTTCTCGACCGTCCGCGCATAGAACTGTGCGGCCCCGCCGATGGCACTCAGGTACACCGCTCCGGCGTCCTTCAGCGCCTGCAGCGTCTTGGCGCCCATGCCGCCCTTGCCGATGACGCCGCGCACGCCGTAGCGGCGGATGACGTCGGCTTGGTACGGCTCCTCGCGCGAGCTGGTCGTCGGACCCGCCGCCATCATCTTCCAGCCGTCGCCGTCCTTCAGCACCACCGGGCCGCAGTGATACAGCATCTGGCCGTGCAAATCGACCGGCGGGTCGTTCTTCATCAGGTAACTGTGCACCGAATCGCGCCCGGTGTACATCGGCCCGGTGATGAGGACCACGTCGCCGACCTTCAGCGAGCGGATCGTGGTTTCGTCAACCGGCGTGGTCAATTCGATCTCGCGGCCCGTGCGGACGTATCCCTGCTGGTCGGCCATCGGGATCACGGGGTTCGACGGATCGCGGTAGAGCCACTGGGTGATGGCGCCGGTCTTCTCGTCCATCACGACGCCGAGGCGGCGGAAGGCCCAGCAGTCGTACGCCACCGACACGAAGAAGCAGGCCGGCAGCCGATTGAGCGCGGCGACCTTGCACCCGATGAGCGTCGTCTTGCCGCCGAACCCCATCGGGCCCACGCCGAGGGAGTTCACGGTGCCCATGATGGTGGCTTCCAGCTCGCGGAGCTGAGGGTCCTGGTTCACATCGTCGAGCGTGCGGAAGAGCTGCTGCTTGGCGTAGTTGTAGCCGGCCGTCCGGTCGCCGCCGATGCAGACGCCGAGGGCGCCCGGCGCGCAGCCCTTGCCCTGCGCGGCCCAGACCGCGTGCAGGATGCACTTGCGCACGCCTTCGAGGGTGCGGTCGGCGCGGCCCATGTTGGGCAACTCGACCGGCAGCGCGTACTGCGCGTTACAGTTCTCGCAGCCGCCGCCCTTGAGCAGCAGCCGCATCTCGAGGGCGTCGCGGTCCCACTGCTCGAAGTGGATGACCGGCGTGCCCGGCCCGAGGTTGTTGCCCGAGTTCTTCCCGGTGATGGAGTCCACGGAGTTCGGTCGGAGCAGGCCGCGACGCGTGGCCTCGGCGATGGCCTCGCGGATCTGGCCGGCCATCCAGATCTGATTGGCGCCCACCGGCACCTTCACCTCGAAGGTGGGCATGCCAGTGTCCTGGCAAATGGCCCCTTCGTCGTCGGCTGCCTGGTCGATGTTCTGCGCGATGATCGTGAACGCCTGCGCGGCATTGGTCCCGGCAGTCTCCTGCTGCCGGGCCGCATGCATCGCGGCGCGGACGTCGGGCGGCAGATCGGTGGACGTCTTGAGGATGAGTTCGAGAACGCTGTCGAAGAAGGCTGGTAACATGCGAGAGAGTATAATACGTGTCTTGATTGATTGTCTCACCGCGAACGGCAGGCGCCGTGGCTGACCGCATCGAACGCGACCCCTTGGGCGAGTTGCCCGTTCCCGCCGACGCCTGCTACGGGATCCAGACCCAGCGCGCCGTGCTGAACTTCCCGATCAGCGGGCTTCGCGTGCCCGAGGCGCTGGTGACATCGACCGTCCTGGTGAAGAAGGCGGCGGCCGAGGCCAACATGGCGCTCGGGCGGCTGGACGGGCGCATCGGCGAGGCCATCGTGCAGGCTGCCGGCGAGATCCTGGCGGGAGCGCTGCGCGACGAGTTCGTCGTGGACGTGTACCAGGCGGGCGCGGGCACGTCGCACAACATGAACGCCAACGAGGTGCTGGCCAATCGGGCCGCCGAGCATCTCGGCGAACCGAAGGGCGTCTACGCGGTCGTGCACCCGAACGATCACGTGAACATGGGCCAGTCCACCAACGACACCTTCCCGACCGCCACTCGGCTGGCTCTGCTGCTGCAGCACGGTGGCCTGCTGCAGGCGGCGCGGGGCCTGGCAGCGGCCTTTGCCAGGAAAGCCGGCGAGTTCGCCACGGTCTTGAAGGTCGGGCGAACGCACCTGCAGGACGCGGTCCCGATCACGCTCGGCCAGGAGTTCGGCGGCTACGCGGCGTGCCTGGAACGCGCCGCCGACTGGATGGAGACGGCCTCCGGCGAACTGCGCGAGTTGAACCTCGGGGCTACGGCGGTGGGAACCGGCTTGAATGCCGGGCCCGAGTACGTGGAGCGCGTCATCGCGAACCTGCGCCGCGACACGCGGCTGGACCTGAAGCCGGCGGCGAACCTGTTTCGCGTCACCCAGAGCATGGGCGACGTGGTCGCCTATTCCGGGGCGCTGAGGCGGCTGTCGGTCGAACTGGGCAAGATCGCCAGCGACCTGCGCCTGTTGAGCATGGGGCCGCGCGCGGGCCTGTCGGAGATCGTGCTGCCGGCCGTGCAGCCCGGCTCGTCCATCATGCCCGGCAAGGTGAACCCATCGGTGCCCGAGATGGTGAACCAGGTGTGCTTCCAGGTGATTGGCTGCGATGCGACCATCGCCGCGGCGGCGGAAGCGGGCCAGCTCGAGCTGAACGTGATGATGCCCGTCATCGCCTGGAACGCGCTTCACGCGTCGGCGATCCTCACCCGTGCCATGGAGACGCTTCGCGCGCGCACGGTGGAGGGCATCGTCGCCAACGCCGGCCGGGCGCGGGAGCTGCTGGACCGGAGTACGGCCGTCGCCACCGCGCTCAGCCCGTATCTGGGGTACGCTGTCACAGCGGAGATCGCCAAGGACGCGGTGAAAACCGGCCGGGCGATTCGCGAGATCGTGCTCGCGCGGGGCCTGCTCGACGAGGAAAGGCTCGACGCCATCCTGTCGGTCGAAGCGATGACGAAACCCGGCGTTGCCGGCACCGGGAAGAACCGATGAAGACCCGCTTGCTGGTTCACAGGGCTGAAGCCCTGTGCCGCGACAGATCGAATCGCGGAGCAGGACTTCAGTCATGCTTGCTGGCCGTAGTCCTTCTGGCCGCCCTCTCTGTCCCGGTCCTCCTGGAGGCGCGGCAGCAGCAGCAGCCGCCGCCGCAGCAGAGTCCTTTGCCCCGCCTGCAGCAACGACAGCAGCCGGTCACGGGCACCGCCGGCCGGCACGGCCGCCTGTACCCACCCGTGGATCTCGGGCTGCTCGAAGGCCCGGACCGGGATGCCTGGCAGAAGCCGGATCGCGTGATGGACGCGCTCCGCATCGCCGACGGCTCGGTGGTCGGCGACCTGGGCGCCGGGGGCGGCTGGTTCACGATCCGGCTCGCGCGGCGGGTCGGCCCGAACGGCCTGGTCTACGCGGAGGACATCCAGCCGCAGATGAAAGAGGCCATCGAGCGGCGCGTGATGCGCGAAGGGTTGCGCAACGTTCGGACGGTACTCGGCACATCAAAGAACCCGGGCCTGCCGGCCGACCGGCTGGACGCCATCCTCATCGTCGAAGTGTCCAACGAGATGGAAGATCGGGTCGAGTTGCTGAAGAACGCCGCGCGGGCGCTCAAGCCGCACGGGCGCATCGGGATCATCGACTACAAGAAGGACGGGCTGGGCCCCGGCCCCGCGCTCGAGGAGCGCGTGGACCCGGAGGACATCGAACGCGACGCGGCGGCGGCGGGCCTGCGCCTGCTCGAGCGGCACACGTTCCTGCCGTACCAGTTCTTCCTCATCTTCGGCAAGAATGGACGGACGCTCTAGGAGCGTGTCCGAGTAGTCACCGACACGCTCCTGGTATTGCCGGCTGCGCCGGCGGGGACCGTAGAGTCCTCAGGAAGTCTCGCGCGAAGCGCGATTACGAGGTGCCCGTCTGGGAATGCTCGGACGGGCTCCCGGCGAAGCGTCGCCTCAAACCGCCTAGCACGACGGCGGTTCACGCCGCTTCGCCGGGAGCCTTGTTGGCTGGCCCCGCGAAACGCGGGGCAACGACATCTTCCATGGCCGACCGTACCAACGATCACTTGGCCCCGAAGGGGCCCAAGACAGATTCCAGGGCGGTGCGCGAGAACTTGCTTCAACTTTCACGACTGCGGCCATGGAAGATGTCCAGCGAGGCTGCGCCTCAGACCGCCGAGCGTGTCACGTGCGGCGGTCCCAGGCTCGCCTCGCTGGACCTTTGCTGGCTTGGCCCCGCGAAGCGCGGGGCGTAGACGTCTTTCAGGGCCACCGCGCGGTCGCGAACACTTGACTCAACTAGCACGACTTTGGCCCTTCAAGACGTCTAGGGTTGGTGAACGCATGGCTCTTTCCGCACGATCGACCGGGCTCCCCCGCGTCCTGCTCGATCACCAGCAGATCCTCGCGGCAGAACTCGATCGCATCGTCCCGCCCGCCGACCGGGCGCCGGCTGCTGTCCATCAATCGATCCGCTACACGCTGCTCGGGCCGTCCAAGCGCGTGCGCGGCGTCCTGACGCTGCTCGTCGCCGACATGTTCGGCAGCGGCCAGCAGGCGATGGCCGCCGCATCCGCCATCGAGCTGGTGCACGCTTCGTCGCTCATCCTCGACGACCTGCCGGCGATGGACAACACGCCGGAGCGCCGCGGCCACACGGCGAATCATTTGAAGTACGGCGAGGCGACGGCCATCCTGGCGGCCGTCGGCCTGCTGAACATGGCGTTCGGCCACGTGGCCTTTGCTTACGAACCGCCGCTCGCGACGGCGCTGGCGCGGACGCTCGCCGACGCCATCGGCACCGACGGGTTGATTGGCGGCCAGGCGGACGACCTGCAGCTGAGGCCCGAGCCGGTGCAACTGGCCGTGCTCGAGCCTATCGATCGCCGCAAGACGGCTCTGCTGTTCCGGGCGGCGGCGGCGGCGGGCGCGATGGTTGGCGGCGCGGCGGCCGACGAAGTCGAGCGCTTGGCGGCGTTCGGCGAGCGGCTCGGGTTGGCGTTTCAGATCGTGGACGACATCCTGGACACCGAGGGCGATCGCTCGGCGCACGAAGCGGCTCAGGCAAGGAGGGACGGTCGCGGGCACGCGGCGTGGATTGCGGACGTGGCAGCGGCGAGAGCGCGGGCTGGGGAACTGCGCGCGTCGTGCGGGGAGCTGCTGGCGCCCTTCGGCCAGAGGGCGCAGCCTCTGTGCGAACTCACGCAGTTCGTCCTGGAGCGAACGGCCTGACACGCAGGAGGGCGGGTCTTCAGACCCGCCGATCGTGCCGCTCGCCCCGTCCCACCAGCTTCCACGCTCCGGGCAACAGCCCAGCAGCGAGGAAGATCTTCAGAACGTCGGCCACGAGGAACGGTCCGGCGCCGGCCAGTAGCGCCTCGCGCACGCCGAGCGCCTGCGGGATGCGCGCGACGAACGCCAGCCACGACACGCCGAACGTGTAGACAATGGCCAGGCCGGCCAGCATGGCGACGACCGATCGCAGGTACTTCCGGTCGAAGCCGCGATCGGCCAGGCTGCCGACCGCCCACGCCGCCAGCGGGTAGCTCAGCAGGTAGCCGCCGCTCGGCCCGAGCAACCGCAGGGCGCCCTGGGGCAGGATCGGCGAGGCGGCAAAGACCGGCAGGCCGGCGATGCCCGCCGCGAGGTAGAGCACCTGACTGTAGCACCCCAGGCGGCCGCCGAGCGCGGCGCCGCCGAGCAGCACGATCATCGGCTGCAGGGTGAACGGGATCGGAGTCAAGGGAAGAGGAAAGCTGATCTGCGCTGCGGCGGCGGTCAGCGCCGTCACCAAGACGACCGAGGCCACACGGATGGCGCGGGCGAGAGGCGCCGACGACGCCCCCTGGACGAGCAGCGGCACAAGCGACGCAGCACGCGCGGAAATCGCGGTCTTGATGGGACCCATCCGCGGATTGTAGCTCATGAAGACAGCGCTGACAATTGCAGGCAGCGACTCGTGCGCCGGGGCCGGCATCCAGGCCGACCTCAAGACCTTCGCGGCGCACGGCGTCTACGGCACGAGCGCGATTACCGCCGTGACCGCCCAGAACACGCAGGGCGTGACCGCCGTGCACGCCCTCGAAGCCGACGTCATCATCGCGCAGATCGAGGCGATTGCCGGCGACATCAGAGTGGACGCGGTGAAGACCGGCATGCTGGCCACCGCCGCCATCGTGGAAGCCGTCGCCGCTGCCATCCACACGCTCGATCTGCCCAACGTCGTCGTGGATCCGGTGATGGTAGCCAAGGGCGGAGACCGGCTGCTCGAAGACGAAGCCGTCGCGGCCGTGAAGTCGGAGTTGCTGCGGTGGGCGCTGGTCGTGACGCCCAACGCCAGGGAAGCCGAGGTCCTGGCCGACATGCCGATCAACTCGGTGGACGACGCGAGGGAGGCGGCGCGGCGCATCCACGCGCTGGGGCCGCGTGCCGTCATCGTCAAGGGCGGCCACCTGCCCGGCCCGGAGGCGGTGGACCTGCTCTTCGACGGCCGCGTGTTCGTCGAGTTCACCGGCCCGTGGATCGACTCGGGCAACACGCACGGCACCGGCTGCACGTTCGCGGCGGCGCTCGCGGCGAACCTGGCGCTGGGCCGGCCGCTGGCCGACGCGGTCGAGCACGCCAAGCAGTACGTAGCCAACGCCATCCGTCACGGGTTCGCCATCGGCCACGGCCACGGCGTGCTCGGCCATTTCTGGAACGCGCGCATCGGCGACCCCGGCGCCTGAGTCCTGCGGGGCCCGGGGTCTCGGTTGCGGGCCCGGGGTCTTCAGGCGGGGTCCCCAGCGCGTGGTTCGACAGGCTCACCACGCGCCCTGAGCCTGCCGAAGGGCGCGGCACCCGCGCTGGGGTGCTAGACCCGAGGCACCCTGCCGGTATACTTACCGGATGGACCTTGTCGGGATCGCGCCGGATCCGCTCGATGCGGGCCGGGTGGCCGCGCTCGTGGCCGAACCGGGGGGCGCGCACGGCGCGACCGTCCTGTTCCTGGGCACCGTCCGAGGCGAGAGTGCGGGCCGGCACGTGCTGTACCTCGACTACGAGGCGTACGAGCCGCTGGCGCTGCGCGCGTTCCGCGCGATCCTCGATGAAGTCGCCGGGCGGTGGCCGGCCGCGCGCGTCGCTATCTGGCACCGGACCGGCCGGGTGGTAATCGGCGAGACGAGCCTGGTCGTCGCGGCCGCCTCGCCGCATCGGGCCGACGCCTTCGCGGTGTGCCGCTACGCGATCGAGCGCGTCAAGCAGGTGGCGCCGGTCTGGAAGCGCGAGGTGTTCGAGGGCGGCGAGGTGTGGATCGAAGGGGCGACCGCCGATCTGGCGGACGAGGCGGCGCGCGAACAGGCGTATCGCCGGACATGCGCATAACCGTCCGCGTCTTCGCCAGGCTGCGCGAGCTCGCCGGCGCCGGCGAGTTGGTGCGCGACGTCGCGCCGGGCACATCGGTCGCGGACGTCTGGCGCGCGCTGCAGCACGAGTTTCCCGGGATGGCCCCGTACGCCAGGTCCGTGTCGGCCGCCGTCAACGCCGAGTTCGCGCGAATGGACACGCGCCTCTCCGACGGGGACGAAGTGGCGTTCTTGCCGCCGGTGTCAGGCGGGTAGATTGAATCATGCTCGAAAGGCTCGCGACCGTCGAAGATCGGTACCACCACCTCAGCGCGCTCCTCGCCGACCCCGCCGTGCAGTCGGATCCCACGCAGTACCGCACGCACGCAAAGGCGCTGGCCGAGATCGAGCCGCTCGTGCAGGCGTTCCAGCAGTACAAGGCCGTGGCAGCCGAGATCGAGCAGGCCGAGGAACTCGTCAAGGGACAGGATCCCGAGATGCGGGAACTGGCCCAGGAGGAACTCAAGACGCTCGTTGCGCGCCGGGACCAACTGCTCGCCGAGATGAAGGTGCTGCTGCTGCCGAAGGACCCGAACGACGAGAAGAACGTCATGCTCGAGATCCGGGCGGGCACCGGCGGCGACGAGGCGGCGCTCTTCGCGGCGGAGCTGTTCCGGATGTACACGCGCTTCGCCGAGCGGCAGGGGTGGCGCGTCGAGGTGATGTCCACCAACGAGACCGGCGTCGGCGGCCTCAAGGAAGTCATCGCGATGATCGAGGGGCGGGGGGCTTACAGCCGCCTGAAGTACGAGAGCGGCGCGCATCGCGTCCAACGCGTGCCGGCCACCGAGGCGAGCGGCCGCGTCCACACGTCCACCGCCACGGTCGCGGTGCTGCCCGAGGCCGAGGAAGTGGACGTGCAGATCGAGGCCAAGGACCTGCGCATCGACACGTTCTGCTCGAGCGGCCCGGGCGGCCAGAGCGTCAACACCACGTACTCTGCCGTCCGCGTCACGCACATCCCCACCGGCCTGGTCGTCAGCCAGCAGGACGAGAAGTCGCAGATCAAGAACCGCGCGAAGGCGATGAAGGTGTTGCGCGCGCGCCTCTACGAGATCGAACAGCGCAAGCAGCAGGAAGCCATTGCCAAGGACCGCCGCAGCCAGGTGGGCACCGGCGAGCGATCCGAGAAGATCCGCACCTACAACTTCCCGCAGAACCGGATCACCGATCACCGCATCAACGTGACGACGCACCGGCTGGCCGACGTGTTGAACGGCGACCTCAACGAGCTGCTGGAACACCTGGTCGAGCACGACCGGGCCGAGCGGTTGAAGGAGGCGACGGCGACGGGCCAGTGACCGCCGGCGCCCGCCCTCTGCCGTAGGCCCAGTCCCCCTATTCTGTAGGCCCCGGGTCTTCAGGCGGGATCCCCAGCGCGGCAGCCGCGCTGGGGTGCCGAGACCCGGGGCACCCGACGATGACCCTTCACGCGCACCTCGCCCGCGCCAGGAAACGGCTGGAGGCCTCCGGCATCGACGCGCTCGAAGCCGCGGTCGATGCCGAGTGGCTGGCACGCACGGTGCTCGGCTGGGATCGGGCACGGCTGCTCTCCAGCTACCCGGACCAGGCGCCCGACCGATTCGCGGCCTCCTACGACGCGCTCGTCGCCAGGCGCGAGCGCCGCGAGCCGGCCGCCTACATCGTCGGCCGGCGGGAATTCTGGCAGCGCGAGTTCGAGGTGGGCCCGGGCGTCCTCGTGCCGCGGCCCGAGACCGAATTCATCGTCGAGGAGGCCGTCGCGCATCTCACGCCCGGCAGCCGGGCGTGGCGCATCGCCGATGTCGGCACCGGGAGCGGCTGCCTGGCCGTGACGCTCGCGCTCGAGTTCCCTCACGCGCGCGTGGTGGCCACCGACGTGTCCGAGGCGGCCATCTGCGTGGCGCGCCGCAACGCCGCGCGGCATGGTGTCGCCGATCGCGTGGCGTTCGTGCTCACGGATATCCTCGCCGGGGTCGATGCCCGCTTCGATCTCATCGTCTCGAACCCGCCGTACGTCCCTCTCCCCGAGTGGCCAGGCTTGCCGCCGGAGGTCCGGGAGTACGAGCCGCGGGAAGCGCTGCTGGCGGGCGCGGACGGCCTCGACGCGATCCACGCGCTGCTGCTGCAGGCCGGGAGCCGGGTGGGCCAGGGAGGACGGGTGATCTTCGAGTTCGGTTTCGGCCAGGACGCCGGCGTCCGCGCCGCCATCGCTGCCAGGCCGGCGTTTCGCCTGACGGCCATTCGAGAGGATCTGCAGCGCATCCCGCGCACCGCGATCCTCGAACGGGTGTGACCACCATGCCTGACTGTCTCTTCTGCCGGATCATCGCGGGCCAGATTCCCGCCTCGGTCGTCTACCAGGACAACGAGATGGTGGCGATCAACGACATCAGCCCGCAGGCGCCGATGCACGTCCTGATCATCCCGAGGCGCCACATCGCGACCGTCAACGATCTCGGGCCGGACGATGACGCGTTGATGGGCGCGATGCTGCGAAGGGCGGCGGCGCTGGCCGGCGAACGCGGCTACGGCGCGAGCGGATACCGCGCGCTCTTCAACTGCAATCGCGAGGGGGGCCAGACCGTCTTCCATATCCACCTGCACGTGCTCGGCGGCCGTTCACTCGGCTGGCCCCCGGGCTAGGAGCGTGTCCGAGTAGTGCCCAACACGCTCCTAGTATTGCCGGCTGCGCCGGCGGGGACCGTAGAATCCTCAGGAAATCTCGCGCGAAGCGCGATTGGCTGACGATTCCGGTTTCTCCGCCGGCGCCGCGGGCAGCACCAGGAGCGGGTCGTTGATTGCTCGGATACTCCCGGGATCGAGATGTCGCCACGTCGAGGGCCGAGTCGCCACGGAGCACTCCGCTCTCGCGCCGGCATCTGGCTGCTGCACCAGGGGGAGAGCGAGACTGCAATGTAGGTCATGTAGGACGGGGCTGAAGCCCCGCCCTACACCAACTCCTCCAGCTCCCCCAGGCTCGTGACGACCGGCACTCCTGCCAGCGACGCCTCCGACCAATGCGGCCGCGCGCCGGAACGACGCAGCAGGATCGCGCGCATCCCCGCGTTCAGCGCCCCTTCGATGTCCTGCACCGGGTGATCGCCCACCATCACCGAGTCGGCCGCCGTCACCCCCAGTAGTTCCAGCGCCGCCTGGAAGATGCTCGGGTGCGGCTTCATGTAGCCGTGGTCGGACGACGAGATCGCGCCGGCAATCAGGGGTTCCAGCTCGAAATGGCTCTGGAACGAGGCCAGCGACCGGTGCGTGTTCGAGATGAGGCCGATGCGGATGCCGCGCGCGACGAGCCGCCGGAACGCGGGCTCGACATCGTCATAGAGCGAGAAGTGCCGGCACGCGGCCCATTGCTCGTACATCTCGCGGGCGCACGCCTCGGCGGCCGGGCCCGAGCCGCCCATCCCCTCGATGATCCGGCGGGTGTAGTCGATGAAGAGCTGCGGATCGTAGCGATGGCTCTTGACGCCCTCGAGGAGCGTAGAGGCCTCGGCCACGGCGCGGCCGAAGGCGGACGCGTCCACGTCCATGCCGTGCCTCGCGCAGAACTGCTGGTAGCCGTCGCCCTGGAAGGTGGGGCCGGGATGGATGAGCGTGAAATCGACGTCGAAGAAGACCGCGCGGGTGACGGGCACGGGGACAGCTTGTACTCCGGCGGTGACGGGCGTCAATGGTGGCCGCCGGAAGGAGCGGGAATCGGCCTGTTGTCGTGGCACTCCAGCTGGTCAGTTCCTTGCTTCGAGGTCGGGAGAAGTTTGCCCCGATTACGAAATCGTCATGCAGATGGGTCGTCGAAGCTAATTACTCCCGACCCCATTTGTGAGGGACCTATGCGATGCCTCCTCGTCGGTCTCGGCGTGATGGCGGTTCTGGCAGGCGCATCCGACACGGCGCGAGTCCAGTCTTACGACCTGGCGGTCCGGACGAGCGGCACGCTGCTCACTCCTGGTGATGGACGGTCGTGACATCGTGGCGTGGCTGGGCGCCGGCATCACCGTGACCGGCGCGCACGATCTGGACGTGATCTCCCCGCTGCTCGCCACGCTCAAGGCGCGCTCGGTGGACCTGGTGCTCCACGACCACGTGCACGGCGTGTCGTCCACGCTGGCCGGCTTCACCATGCCGCAGATCTTCTGAGACGCCCTTCGGTCCTCGCAGGGCTGAAGCCCTGCGCCGCGACCGTGGTGTCCTCCACCCAATCAGGACTTCAATCAGTGTAGACTTGAGCGTTTGCTGCCCCGCCTCGCGCGCCGAGGCAACGGCCGGCCGCGCGGGGCCCCCGGCCGGGCCCTGCGACGCACGAACGTGTCAGGGCAGTCACCGACGCGCTCCGAGTGGGGCCGACTTTGTCGGCGGGCACGCAGAAACCGTCAGAAGATCCCGCGCGAAGCGCGGTTACTAGGAGCCCGCCAGGGAATACTCGGGCGGGCTCCTAGGAGGATGGCGCGTTGGACAAGTCGCCCGAGTTTTACGCGGAAATCGGCCTCATATCCGGCCTCGAAGTTCATCAGCAACTGCTCACCGAACGCAAGATGTTCTGCCACTGCCCTGCGCGCCGGTACACCGCCACGCACGACGGAGAGGTGCTGCGGCACATGCGCCCGACGCTGTCGGAGCTGGGCGAGTACGACGGCACGGCGCTGATGGAGTTCAAGACCAGGAAGAACATCATCTACCTGCTCCACAAGGAGAACGTCTGCACCTACGAGATGGACGACACGCCGCCGTTCCTGGTGAACCAGGACGCGGTGGACGCGGCTATCGAGCAGTGCCTGATGCTCGGCTGTGACATCGTGGACGAGGTGCACATCGCCCGGAAGCAGTACCTCGACGGCTCGATCCCCACCGGGTTCCAGCGCACGGCGATTGTCGGCGTCAACGGGCGCCTGCCGTTCCGCGGCCGCGAGCTGTCGATCCTCCAGGTGAGCGTCGAAGAGGACTCGTGCCGCGAGGTGTCCGACAAGGGCCACCTGATCGTGTGGCGGACCGACCGGCTGGGCATGCCGCTTATCGAGACGGTGACCGGGCCGGACCTGCGCACGCCGGATGAAGTGGCGGAAGCGATCCTGCTCGTCGGCCGCGTGTGCCGCAGCACGGGCCACGTGCGCGTGGGGATGGGCGCCAGCCGGCAGGACGTGAACGTCTCGGTGCGGGGCGGGCGGCGCGTCGAGATCAAGGGCGTGCCGAAGGCCGGCTGGGCGCCGACGCTCGTACACAGCGAGGCCATCCGGCAGGTGAACCTGCTGAAGCTGCGCGACGAGCTGCTCCACCGCGGCTTCACGACATCGGATGCCATCCTCGTCGCGAGCTCGGACGTCACGTCCCTGTTTGCCTCCTCCGAAGCGGCGTATCTCACCGTCGGAGGCTGGGAGAAATACGTCCGCGACGAGCATCGCCGCGCCGGGTTCGAGCTGGGGAGCGGCAAGTTCACCGTGCGCGCCATCCGGGTGAAGGGCCTCGGCGGCACGCTGAGCTGGCCGACGCAGCCCGACTGCATCTTCGCGCACGAGCTGGCGGGGCGCATCCGGGTGATTGCCGGCCTCGACCAGCGCCCGATCCTGCTCCACAGCGAGAAGTGGCCCGACTACCACCGCTCGCTGCAGGAACTGCGCAAGGTGCGGGCGTACCTCAAGTGCAACCCCGAGGACGGCATCGTGCTCGTGTGGGGGCCGGAAGAAGACACCGTGACCGCGACCAACGAGGTGCGGTTGCGGTACATCGACGCCATCAACGGCATCCCGAACGAGACGCGGCAGCCGTTCGAGGACGGGAGCACCGACTTCGAGCGCATCCTGCCTGGGCCGGATCGCATGTACCCGGACACCGACAGCCCGCCCACGCGCGTGACGCGCGAGCGCGTCGAGCGGCTGCAGGCGGCGCTGTCGCCGCGTCCCTGGGAGCGGGAGGCGCGCTACACCGCAGCCGGCGTCCCCACCTCCACCACCTATTTCCTGATCCGCCGGGGCGGCGCGCGGCTGGTGGACAAGGTCACCGAGGCGTGCCACGCGATGGTCAAGCAGGCCTGCCTGCTCTTCGGCGAACGTCTGAAGGGCCTGCGCCGCGCCGGCGTCTCGGTGGACATCATCCCCGACGAGCGCTGGTGCGAGCTGTTCACGCTGGCCGCGACGTGCCCGCTCCTGTGGCAGGGGTGGGACGCCATCGTGCGCGCGCTCGCCGCCGCGCCGGAGAAGGAGGTGGCGGCCATCGTCGCGGAGCTCCGGCTGGGAGCATCGCCCGAGGGATGGCGGCAAGGCGTGAAGGCCGCGGTGGCCGACGCGTCCCGCAAGCTGTACGCCCCGGGCGAGGATCGGCTCTTCCGCTTCGCGATGGGGCTCGCCATGCGCGAGCTTCGCGGCAAGGTTCCGGCGCTCGAGGTCGCAGACGCCGTCAGGACGGAGATCGCAGCCAGATGAGCACCCCAGCAGACGCGTTCAAGGGATACAAGGGCCGGGCGCGCGCCGCACTGGAGCGATGGGGCGTGCGCGTCTGGAGTGACGTCCAGGTCGAGAACGACGCGGGCAGCCACTTCGAAGGCGTCATCCTCCCGCGCAGCGAGACCCTCGACGACCTCCACGTCGTCATCAAGCTGAAGAACGGCTACAACGTCGGCCTGCACGTGGACCGCGTCACCTCCGTCAAGGAGGTCGGCTACAAGGAAGCCATCTACAAGATCCCGGAGAAGGAGTTCCCGCGCCGGCCCAACCTGCCCAGCGTCACGCTGCTCGGCACGGGCGGCACCATCGCCTCGCGGCTCGACTACCGCACCGGCGCGGTCATCCCCGCCTTCACGCCGGGCGAGCTGTACGGCGCGGTGCCCGAACTGGCCGACATCTGCAACCTGACGACCAAGAAACTGTTCGGCGTGTTCTCGGAGAACATGGCGAAGGAGCAGTACCTCGTACTCGCCAGGGCGATCGGCGACGAGATCGACAACGGCGCCGACGGCGTCGTCATCGGCCACGGCACCGACACGATGGGCCACACGGCGGCGATCCTCTCCTTCATGGTGCAGAACACGCCCGTGCCGATCGTGCTCGTCGGATCGCAGCGCTCCAGCGATCGGCCGTCGAGCGACGCGGCGCTGAACCTGATTCACTCGGTCGGTTCGGCCGCCTACGGCGACATCGCCGAGGTGCAGATCTGCATGTTCGGACCGACCTCCGACCGCTACGCGCTCCTGCACCGCGGCACACGCTGCCGCAAGATGCACAGCTCGTATCGCAGCACCTTCCGCACGGTGGGCGACATCCCGCTCGCCATGGTCAGCCGCGACAGCTTCACCTATCTCAATAACGACTACCGCAAGCGCGACAAGACGCGGCAGATCAAGATCGACGCGATCTACGACGACCGGACCACCATCCTCTACTACTACCCGGGGATGTCGCCGGACCTGGTGGACGCGCTCGTCGAGAAAGGCTACCGGGGGATCGTGATCGCGGGCACCGGCCTCGGCCACGTGAACAAGCCGCTCTACCCGGCGCTCAAGCGGGCCATCGAGCAGGGCGTGCACATCGTGATGACCGTGCAGACGCTCTGGGGCTACGCGCAGATGTACGTCTACGACACGGGCCGCGACCTGCTCGAGATCGGCATCGTGCCGCTGGACAACATGCTGCCCGAGACCGCGCTCATGAAGCTGTCGTGGGTGCTGGCGCACACCGACGATCACGGCGAGGTGCTGCGGATGATGCGGACGGTGGTCTCCCACGAGATCACCGAGCGCGAGCCGCACAACGGCTACCTGATCATGCAGGGCGGCTTGCCGGAGATCGAGGAGTTCATCCTCTCCCACTGGAAGTAGGATGGTCGTTGGTCTGGTGGTCTGGGTAGTCGTGGGTCGTTGGTTCATGTCGTTCGTCGTTGGCCTGAGTCGTTGGTCGTTGGTCGTTGGTCGGTCACGCGATGGACGAACGACAAACGACCCGGCCAGACTGACGGCGCGGACGGATGACCAACGACCCAGACCAACGACCAACGACCCAGACAAACGACCAACGACCACCCAGACTACCCAGACCAACGACCACCCAGACCACTCAACATGACGTTTCTCGAGGTCCTTCCCGGTTCCGTCGTGCTCGGCCCGATGGCCAAGGGCTGCAACCTGCCCTACCGCCGCCTGTGCGTCGAGCTCGGGGCGCGCATCACCACGAGCGAAATGACCGTTGCGCGACGGCTGAAGCAGAAGCGGCGATCGGAGTACGCGCTGATCCGCCGGGCGCCAGACGAGCCGTGCTTCGGCGTGCAGCTGGCCGGCACGAACCCGGACGAGATGGGCTGGGCGGCGGTGCTGGCCGAGTCGCGCGGCGCGGCGTTCGTGGATCTCAACCTCGGCTGCCCCATCGACTATTTCACGCGCAAGGGCCTGGGCGCGGCGCTGGCCAGGCAGCCGAAACGCGTCGCCCGCATCGTGGAGGGCATGAAGCGCGCGGTGACGGGCATCCCGGTCACCGTGAAGATGCGGCTGGGATGGAACGCCAGCGACCGCAACTACCTCGACGTCGCCCGCGCGGCGGTGGACGGCGGCGCCGACGCCATCACCGTGCACGGGCGGACGCGCGACGCCCGGTACCGTTTCGACGCCGACTGGGACGCGGTCGGTGAGGTGGTGCGCGCGGTGCCCGTCCCGGTCGTTGGCAACGGCGACCTGCTGTTCCCGCACGAGGTCCGGGCGGCCCTGGAGCGGTCCGGGTGCGCGGCCGTGATGGTGGCGCGCGGCGCCCTCATCAAACCGTGGATCTTCAGGGAATGCGCCGAGGGCTACGTGGGCCTGACCGGGGAGGAACGGCTCGCCATCTACCGCCGCTACATCGCGCTCGCCATCGAGCACTGGGGCGACCACGAGCGCGGCCGCGGGCAGGCGGCGGAGTTCCTGCGGTGGCACCTCGGTTTCTGGTGCCGCTATGCGCCCCGTCGCGCGGACGGCACGTGGCCGGGCATGCAGCAGCGCGAGAGCGTCGAGTTCGCCCGCACGCCGCTCGAGCGCCTGCTCGCCAGGCAGGACGGCGCGGCGACTTCGTGGATCGCGGAGCGGTTGCTCGCCGGTGACGCGGTCGATCCGGACCAGGCACCGCCGCCGTCCGGGGCCGGAGCGGACGAGGTCGATCCGCCGCAGGTGGCGGGGTAGACGCCAAGGGGGCACTACCATGATCGCGCTCATGGACGCTGATGAGATTCGAGCCGCCATCAGCGGCATCACCTGGTACCACCAGATCGATCTGGGGTTCTGCGTCGTCACGCCCGGCGCCGACAACACCCTGGCGCGGATGGCCATGATCGGCCTGCCGCCCGATCTGCGCGGACAGAGCGTGCTGGACATCGGCGCGTGGGATGGCGCCTTCTCGTTCGAGGCCGAGCGTCGGGGCGCGGACCGCGTTGTCGCCGTGGACTCCTTCTGCTGGAGCGGGGAAGGCTGGGGCACCAAGGCCGGCTTCGAGTGCGCCCGCAGGGTGCTCGGCTCGAGGGTCGAGGACCGGGAAATCGAGGTCCTCGATCTGTCGCCGGACACCGTCGGCGTGTTCGACCTGGTGCTGTTCCTCGGCGTCCTCTACCACATGAAGCATCCGCTCCTGGCGCTCGAGCGCGTGGCCAGCGTGTGCCGGAGGCAGTTGATCCTGTGGACCCAGATCGACATGGCCAACTGCGACCGGCCGGCGGCCGCGTTCTATCCGGGCACCGAACTGAACAACGATCCGACCAACTGGTGGGGCCCCAACCCCGCGGCCGTCATCGGCATGCTGAAGACAGCCGGGTTCAGCCGCGCGGAGACCGTGTACACGTGGCTCGCGCCGCCCGCGCAGCCAGGTGGCCCCGCTTCGCAGGGCAACGCCATCTTCCACGCCTGGCGTTGAGCGCGGTGGAAGCGACATGAATGTCTTCGAAGGCAAGGGCTTGCTCATCCGGGGCCTGAGGTTCCTGGCGCCGCGCGAGGCGTACGACATCCTCGTGGCCGGGGAAGCCGTGCTCGTGGATCTGCGAGAGGACTACCTGGTGGCGGTGAAACGGTTCTCGGTGCCAGGCCTCGTGTACGTGCCGCACCGTGACCTGCCGGACGTCTTCGCCAGCCTGTCCAAAGACCTTCCACTCATCGTCGCCGACTCCGCCGGCGTGTACACGAAAGACGCCGCGCTCTTCCTGCAGGCCCATCGGTACGATCAGGTGGCGTGCCTGAACGGTGGGATGCTTGCCTGGGACGAAGCGGGGATGCCGGTCGCGACCGACGCGAGTGCGCTGCTCCACGGCGACTGCGCGTGCGTGATGAGGCCCCGCGAGCCGAAGCCCGATCGCTAGATCAGGAGAACCGCGGGAAGCTGCGATACCAGCAGGTGATGTCCGGATCGTCGTGGACCTCCGCGCCAGGGACGCCACGCTGCGCGGTCATCCACTCTGCGACGTGACGCTCGATGCCGACGACCCACCCGCCTTGGGGCAGGTCTTCAGGCATCGGTTTGCTCACGACCTGGCCGGCGCCTCCATGTGCCCGGGGGTATGATAGCACCGGGGCCTGGGCCATCCCGGGGGCCGTGCGGATCGCCGGACACGCCGAGGTCGGGAGCGAGTAGACTTACCGCTGGCGGCAGACGGCCCGCGGGCGGCCGGGCGAAAGGACTCGAATGCGGCTGCGGGTCGGCGCGGCGACGGACATCGGGCGCGTCCGCGACATCAACGAGGATGCGTTCGCGGTGCGCGTCGAGCGGGGACTGTTCATCGTGTGCGACGGCATGGGCGGGGCCGCGGCCGGAGAAGTGGCCAGCCGGCTGGCCGTGGACACGGTCGTCGAGCACCTCAACCGCGCCACGGACCTCGACGGCGCTCCCGCCGCCAGCGACGGCTACCAGCCGCGCACGCGGCGCCTGGCGGACGCC
>Ga0315273_10002031_pt1 | contig 23619 bp, 12 predicted proteins | sample YL17G02_0_MG_FD_205753 | JGI IMG/M metagenome (GOLD analysis project Ga0315273, IMG submission 205753) | Sediment microbial communities from Yellowstone Lake, YNP, Wyoming, USA - YL17G02_0 | ecosystem: Environmental > Aquatic > Freshwater > Lake > Sediment | place: USA: Wyoming | collected...
CGGCGACGGCGGCGATGGCCTCCTTCGACAGCGCGGCATCGTGGATTCGCACGTCGTCGAGGAATCCCTCCATCCCGCCGATCGTGAGCGGAACGGGCTTGGGGGCTTGCTTCCTGGGCAGATCATCCAGGGCAACCTCCTTCGTGGTGGAGGCCGCCGGCTCGCCGTCGACATAGAGCTGAAGCGTTCTCTTCTCCGTCCAGGCGCGAACCGGCCCTGCTTTGTCGGCGGCCGGCCCGGCCTTCCCGTCGAGTTCGTCCTCCTCTGGCTTGTGCTGGGCGGCATCGGGCGCCTGCGCCTGGTACACGGCAGCGATGTGGTGCCACCTGCTGAGCTTGCGGTGGGGCACAGACACCGTCAGGCCGCCCGCCTCGAACCTGAGATCAGCACAGGCCCTCGACAGGGAGAACCCCGGCCCGGCCAAGATGCCGTCGTAGTCGTCCCCGATATCCGATGGCCTTGGCGCGTGCAACCCCGGCGTGCGCCACCAGTAGGGAGCCTTGAGCCAGAGCGTGATCGTGAGGTCGCCCTTGAGGGGAAGCTGAGGGCCTTCGCAGCGGGCGAAAGCATCGTCGCTCGGCAGATGCAGAACGGTGCCCGGCCCCTTGCCATTCCCGCCGGGGTCTTCCACCACGGCGGCGCCGCCGAAGAGCCTGGCGTGGAACTGCCCGGCCGAGTCGGAGCCATCCCGGGCGAAGTCGTAGCGGGCGACCAGACCCCCTGCGGTGGCGGCGGCCGTCGCGCTCAGCATCACCACGCCTGCGAACCACATGTTCCCGATGCGCATACCAAGGCCCCGCTTCGAGTGTTCACGGCAGCCATAGCGTACACCGTGCGGCCCGGACCTGCAACCCAAGCAGATAGAGGCTTGATCCGCGGTCACATGCCGGGTAGTTTGTTGCCTGCTGCCGCCAAATCTCGTTGGGAAAGCTGACTCGATAGGTACGCCAGTGGAGACTTCGTGGGCGATCATCGCGGGCACCGTCGCGACGCTGCTCTGTGTGGTCGCAGCTCTGGCGGAGGAGGCGCCGGCCTGGCCGTCAAGCGAAGGATGCAAGGATCCGGCCATCGCGCAGGCGATGGAGGCCGTGCGGGCCGCCATCCCCACGGCGGCCAAGGACCCCACTCGGCCGGTCTCTCACTTCCGCCCGCCGGCGCAGTGGATGAATGACATCTGCGGCGCCCTGTACCACAAAGGCTTCTACCACGTCTTCTACCAGCTCAACCCGTTTGGGGACACCTGGGCGGCGAAGGGCTCAAGCTGGGGACACGCGCGCAGCAAGGACCTCGTTCACTGGGAGCACCTGCCCATCGCCCTCGTGCCGTCCACGGATCGCGGCGAGCTGCGCTGCAACTCGGGCTGTGTGACCCTCAACGGTCAGGGCACGCCGATGATCTTCTACACCTTCGTGCCCGAGGCGAAGGGCCGCAAGCGCGAGCAGTGGGCCGCAATCGCCTGTGACGACGGACTGCGCACCTGGCGAAGGCTGGATCAGAATCCGCTCATGGCCGCGGGAAAGGGCGGCGTGCCGGCGGACATGAACGCCGGCTGGAGCGACCCGTTCGTCTTCCGTGCCGGCGGCCGCACGTTCGCCACGTTCAAGTCTAGCGGCGGCGTCGTCTGCGAGGCGCTCAACCCCGAGCTGACCGCGTGGAAGTTCGCAGGCAGACTGGACGGCGTGTCGGGCGAGTGCCCGAACTTCTTCCCGCTTCAGGGCCGATGGCTGCTTCTGCGCTCCACTTACCCTCCGAGCTACCAGGTCGGGCGCTTCGAGTTCGAGGCGATGAAGTTCCACATGGATGGCCCCTCCGGCACGCTCGACCATGCCTACGGCCCGAAGCGGCCGGAGAACTTCGCCACGAGGCGTGGCTTCTACGGCACCAACGTGCTCTTCGATGCCAAGGGTCGGTGCATCCTCCTCGGTTGGGTGATCGGCTTCGAGGCGGAGCGAGGGTGGAATGGCTGCATGTCGCTGCCGCGCGTGCTGACGCTCGACGGCGACGGACGCCCCACCCAGACGCCCGCGCCCGAGCTTGCCGCGCTGCGCGGCAGACACACCGGCGTCAATGACCTCGCGCTCAACGGCCGCGGACACGTCCTTGAGGGCGCACGGGGCGACACACTCGAGGTCCTGGCCGAGTTCGAGCTGGGCACCGCGAAGGCGGTTGGGCTGAAGCTGCGGCGCTCGGACAACGGCGAGACGGCGATTGTGCTTCGCTACGACGGCCGCACTCTCGACGCAGCCGGCACCCCTGTACCCCTCACCCTCGACGGCAAGCAACGGACGCTCACGTTGCACGTCTTCCTCGACAAGTCCGTCCTGGAGGTATTCATCAACGGCGGCCGCGAATGCGTCACCCGCATCATCTACCCCGGCCAGGACGACCTCGGCGTGGAGGCATTCGCCGAAGGCGGGTCCGCCGCCATCAGGGTGCTCGACGTTTGGCTTCTCGGCTCCATCTGGCCATGAACTGACGGTGGGGGGCTCTCGCCGAGCATCAAGGGGCATCAATCACCCAAGCGCTCTAGGACGCGTCGCGCGAGGCAAGACGGCCCGGCCGGACCATCGCCACAAGTGTTTAATGGATTGACACTTGTGGCGCGGCTTGTCTCGGCTGATCGGCCCCTATGACCCCCAAGTCTCATGATGCCCCCGGAGGGGCATGAAAGGGCCTTTCCCTGTGCTTTTTCTGAGATGTAAGCCTTTGCTAAATAGTCACTTACAGGCCTAGCGACAGAGACGCTCGGGAAGGAGTCATCCGCAAGAAGCCGTAGGGGGCGTTCGCCAGAGCAGCGCTGGTCTGCATCGTTTGCGCGATGGCGGTCCGCCTCTGCCCCGTTCAGGCGGTCGAGGCGCCGCCTGCGGCGCCGAGCCGCTCCACCAGACCCCGCACCGGATCCCACGATAGCCCGGCTCGATGCTACTCCGCCAGCCGGATGCGGTGATAGCAGTGCGGGTCGAACGCGGCGCCACTCCGGGGATACCAGATGGCGTGGGACAGTTTGCCATCCGCCTGCTTCCGCGCCACGTAGAGCTGGAATGCCGGCTCCGAGCCCACCCTTGGCTCGATCCCCAGGGGCGCCCATGGCAGCCGCGCCTCCAGCAGATAGCCGCCAGCGAGTTTGGTCCGCGCGGCCTCGACCTTCAGCTCGACCTTCTTCAGCCCCTTCCTCCGGCGCATATCGTTCGTCCAGATCCGCAGATTGGGATGCTTCGGGTCCATTCCCGGTGAAACGACAGCCTGCACCCGGTCCATCGAGCCGACCCTCAGGCTCAGGTACATCTCAATGCAGTCCCCGTTGTAGAGTTCGTTGTCCTTCTCCGCCTCCCTGAAATCAGGCGCCATCACGCGCACCAGGACCAGCAGGCCCTTCTCGTCCCAGCCGAGGCGGAACGAAGGCTCAAGGCCGGCCGGCGGCCTGGTCTCGCCGTTGCCACCCACCAGGGTGTCCACGCGGAGGCCCGCCTCACCCCAGTCGCCGTCCTTGCCATCCACGACGATCTCTTTCAGCCGGGGGACGTCGAAGACCGCCGCGAACTCCTTCCACTCATTCAAGAACTCGTCGAACGTCCAAGTCCAGTAGCTGAAGCGGTTGAGGGCCAGGGGATCGTCTTTCATCTCTTCGATGGCCTGGCGGCGGAGTTTGCCCATCTGCGCCACCACCTCCGGCGGCCAGGTGTCGAGGTAGATGTACGGCGAGAAATGGCCGGCGACGCCCAGCGGCTCGCTCCAGGGCGCCTTCTCCCAGCGGTCGCACATCAGCCGCAACAGCTCGCGGGCCGTCTTGCCGCCCTTGCCGTAGAGGCGGGCGCACATCTCGTCCAGCGTCGCCTCGACATTGATGTCGGGGTTCCACAGCACCCGCATCCAGACGTAGAGCGAAGGCGCGCACCGGCTCCATTCCGGGATCTCGGCCCCGTTGACGAACGACCCCGCCAGCACCTCGCGGTTGGTTCGGTAATAGTCCTGCAGGATGTGCGGGAACTGCACCGCCGCGTGGCTCCAGCCAGTCACCCAGCACGAGTACTCCCAGGTCGTGATCTTCCCGCCCGCCTTCCTGCTCCAGGCGCGCAGATCCTTCCCGATGCTCTCGCGCAGCTCCGGCTGGCGGAACCCCGCGAACCCGCTCGTAGCCATCTCGACCTCGAGGTTGTCGGGGAAATCAATGCCCTCCGGGCAGAGCGCGTAGTTCCAGTACGGCAGGTAGATCACCTTCTTGTTCGGCCAGCGGCGTTGGACCTCCTCGCAGGCCCGCTTGACGAAGGCGCCCATGAGCTTGGACGCCGGACTGCCAGCGGCTCCGTGCCACGGCGCCTCCGGCTCGATCATCTTCCGACAGTCGGCACATTGGCAGTTGATGGGGGCGTCGCCGGGCGAGATGCTCAGGCACATCTCCGTCACCCATGGGATCGCGCCAAGCTTACCCTTGTCCCACGATTCCTCGCATCCGCGGATGAGGTACTCCAGCGTCTCTTTCGAACTGTAGCAGAGCATGCCTTTGCTGCGCGTGCCGTCGGCATTGAGCGCGAACATCGTCGGATACTGCTTGTTCAAGCTTTTCCATTGGTCATCCGGCCACCACTGCGGCTGATGGACCTTGATCAGGTAGGGCCAACTGTTGCCGGCGCGCAGGCAAGCCAGCAGCGGCTTCATGTCGATCGTGCCCACTCCCTTCGCCATCTCGGGCGGCTGGGGTTGAGCCTTGTCGAACCACCGCGACTTCCAGCCATTGTAGGCGGGAGGCCAATGGGAACGCTTCCGGAACGCCGGCGCATCGGCGTAATGCGTGGGTGCGATGCGCAGCTCGTCGCTCTTCATGAGGGTGCGGCCGCCGAACTGCGTCGGCCAATACCAGCGCACGCCCACGAATCGCTCGAGGAAGTCCGCCACCGCCCACGCCGTGCCCTGGTTGGCGTAGGTGTCAGGGTGCGTCGCGTTCGGCGGCAGCGGCATGGTGCTGCCGACCAGGTACACCCGGTTGGGCGCGGTCTTGACCTCGAATCCCTCGATGGGCAGTTTCGCCGCATCAATGCCCGCCTTTCGTGCTTCCTCGCAGTCGCCGACGATAATCGCGGCTCTGTCCGCGGCCGGCGGGTCAGTCACCAGAGGCAACTGCGCCCCCGTGCTCAGCCTGACGGCCTCGACGAGTTCCGCGACCAGCAGCTTGAGGCCGGCGGAGGGAGCCGGATCAGCCACGTACACGACGCCCTGCGCCTCCCCCTTCCGAACCAGCTCCACCGGCGGATGCTTCGGCGCATCGAGCATCTTCACCGGCACCAGGTCAGGAGCCTGCGAGGGCTCGCCAGCCGGTGAGGCCGTTGCAGCGAACATGAGCAGGCCGAGCGTCAGATTCTTCAGTCGTGCAGCCTTCATCGCGTCTGCCTCTCATTCTCCCAAAGGCCATCGCGGGCTTTGGATGCCCGCGAAGAGCGCCCAGCACGAATGCCGTCGTCAGAGCCGATGGCGATGACTGCGTCGGTCTCTTTCGGGGCGTTGATCCACGTGAGAGCGTAGGCCGCCGCGTTCTCCGTCGGGCCATAGAGCTGGACGAAGTTGACCAAGTGCTCCGCGCCCACGTCGAGCGAGGGGTCCCGCTCGACCTTGCGCCAGGCGACGGGTCTCCCGCCCTTCCCGGGGTACTTCTTCGCCGAGTCGAACGGCTCCTTCTCCGGGGGATTGGCAATGTCCTTCGTGTCGCCGCCCGGGTTGTCGAACGGGCCGATGACCCACCAGGCGGGGATCGAGGGCCGCCCGGCAGCGTCCGCGGCCAGGGCCAGTTCCTCCCCGCGCCAGGTCAGGTTGGCCTGCGCCCTGACGCGGAACGGCGCGGTCGAATCGGTCAGGCGGTAGACCCGCTTGAAGACCAACGTCTGCGGGGCGCCGAGAGCAACTCTCTCCGGTTCGGGGACGGTCGAGAGGAGGGATGGTGGCTCGGCGATGAAGCGAAGTTGTCCCTCGGCGCGGCCGGCGAGTGGCCCCCGAAGCGTGGCCGTCATCTGCGCGTGGCTGGGCGCTGAGTCGGAGGCGAGTTCGAGGTTGAGCGACACCCCGAGCAAAGCGGCGAGAGCGTGGGACTTGGCCTCCTGCTCCGCCCTGCACTCGCGGACCGCGCGGACGAGGGCGACGGCCTGGCCATCGAAGTCGGCGAGGGCCTGCTTTTGGGCTGCGGGGTCTCCGCTGGCGGCGGCGAGCATCTTGTCGCGCAGTTGCGTGAGCGGGGCGGGCGCGTGCTCGCCGAGGCGCCAGGCGGCCTTGGTGAGCGCGGCGAGGGCGTGGTCGCCCGGGTTCCGCCAGCGGTTGGGCGGGGCGGGCACCGAGAGGTCGGGCTCGGGCCTGCGGCGGTCGTCGAAGAACGGCGTCACCTCGTGCCAGCCGTCGCGGGCGAGGAGGGTGAGGGGCTTCGAGAGCAGGCGCTCCCGCTGCGCCTCGTTGAGGGGCAGCGACGCGGTGAACTCGGCGAGCTTCGTCGGGTCGGCGCCGGCGCGAAGGGTGACCTCCAGCGCCGCCTTCGCAGTCTTCGCCGTCAGGCCAAAGCGGTGGCCGCCAGCCTTCGCCGCCTCGCGAAAGGCTTCGGGAAACGGCACCGTCTTCTTCTCGATCCCCAGGTCGGCGCCGTCCATCGCCAGCTCCTTGCCCTGGACGATGAGGAGCTTGAGGCAGTTGCACTTGTTCTTCTCGTCGGGCGCAAGGCCAAGACCGATTCCTGCCACGCCGCGGCCGGGGCAGCGGGCGAAGCTGATGAGCGCAGTGGAAGGTGTTGGGATGGGCGCGGAGCCAGTCGCGGAAATCGTCGTTGATCTGCCGCCAGGGGCCGAGAAGCTCCTGAAGCAGGCGGCTGGAAGTTTCGTTGACCGCCTTGCCCTGGGGCGCGAGGCGGAACATCTCGTCGCGCCAGACGCGGAACCGTTGGAGGCGGCCGGGGTCGTCGCTCAGGAAGTGGGCGATGAGGAAGTCAACGCCGCGCCCCGCGCTCCCCTTCGCGCTAATCTCCTCGGGCGTCAGCGGCGCCTTCCGCAGGTCGGCATGCCCCATGTCGAAGAAATCGGCAGTCGTCGGCTTGTCGAGCACGTTCACCGTGAGCTGCTGGCATAGCAGAGACGGCGAGACCCGTGCCAGCACATGGCCGAGGCAGGTGTCAGGCGGTATCCGTCAGGGAGCGCATCGTGTACCACCGACTGGCAGAACGCGTGGACGCCGAACGAGCGGCTGCAAGCGTGCATCTCCCTCTACTTCCGCGAGCGGCTGTCGGCCCTGCGCGGGGTGGAGGTGATGGACGAGGACTGGGCGGGCTCCGTGCTCTTCTTCAGCGGCCAGGAGATGACGGGTGCGAAGGCGCCGCCGACCCTCGCCGAGTTCCGCACTCGCGCGCCGGTGGACGTCGTGGTGCTGTTCGGTGACAGGGATGGGCCTTTCCGGTGCACCATCCTCAGCGACAGGGGCTCCGACGTCGTGCCCGCCCCTGCGAAATCGGACACGCTCGCCTGGCTTCGGGCGGCGGCGGCACGCCTGGGGCCGGCGCTGGGCCTCGACGCCGCGTCCACGGCGGCGCTGGGCGACGGCTGGCAGCTTCCACCCGCCGTGCTGGAGGCCTGCCTGGTCTCGCAACGGATCGCGGGCGCGTGGGTCACAAACTCGGGCGAGAGCCAACTGCTCTGCCTGCGGCGCTTCATCCAAGATGTCGGCAAGTACCCCGTGCTTGCGGCCGCGGTGCTGCGCGCCGGGATCGTCCTGTCAGCGGACAAGCGGAAGCCGGAGAGGGCGTCGCACGACGTGGAGATGCTGCGGCTGGCGCTCGTGGCCGCGCTCGGCACACCGGCCGAGGGCGACGCCATGGCGTTCGTGCGCCAGACCGTCCATGGGCGGGACGCTCTCGAGAAGGAGTTGGCCGCGCTCGCGGCCGCGCTCACCGTCGATGCGGCCGAGAGGGTGCTCGATGCCGGGGGCACGGCTGAGGCGGACGCTGCTGGCCTGGCCCGCGGCCTCGGCGCGGTCGGTTGCCTGGCAGCCATGACCTCAACCAAGCTCACGCCGCTCCTGCCGCGGCTTGCTGCCCATGAGAACGCGGCGGTGCGCGCGACCGCTGGATATGCCCTGGCCGCTGCGGAGAGCGGCCCGGTCGCGCTGGCCGCGAAACTGGCTGCCGATCCAGAGCCGCGCGTGGCATCTGCCGGGCACTACGCGCTGTGGCGCCGGGGCGAGAAGGCCGACGCCGGGCTGCCCATTGCCCGCCGTCTCTTCGACGCGCCCGCAACGAGGTCCCCCCTCGTGACGGAGTTCATCGCGGGCGCGGGCACGCGGGAGGACGAGCCGCGCCTGCGCAAGCTCCTGGGAGGAACCATGGCCGAGCGGCGACTGGCCTTCTGTGGCCTCGCTCGCCTCGGGGCACTCACCGCGGGGGACTGCCGGGGTTGTCTTCAGAGCGCGGACGACGAAGTGCTCGCCATCGGGCTGAAGGCGATGGACGCCAAGACCGCGGCGGCCTGCCGCGATGCCCTGGCGGGGCTGGCCAATGGGCCACACGGCCGGGCCGCGGAGTCCGCACGCCGGGGACTGCGTCCCTTGCGGCCCACCGAAATCCCGGGGCAACTGGCCTTCGACCTGGAGGTGGAGCATCCGTACCTGCGCCTGCGCGCCATCGAGCAGCTGGCGAAGCAGACGGAGCCCTGGGCCGCGCCCCTGCTGGAGCGCGCCACGGCCAATCCCGACCCCCAGGTGCGCGCCCACGCATTGATGGCGCTGCACGCCAAGGCGCCCGACGCCGCCGTCAAGGTGCTGCCTGGGCTGCTGCGGGACCCGATGGTCTGGGTTCGCGTCCATGCGTCGTCTCTGGCGGCAAAGCTGCGAGCGCCGGCCTTGAGCGATGCCGTATCCACGGCGCTGGCCGCGGAGACCGATGCATCCTGTCGCATCTACCTCGGGGCCGCCCAGGGCAGGCCAATGCCGAAGCCGGTGAACGTCTTCGGCCTCGGCCCCACGCGGCTCGGCCTGTGCGGCTACGGTCGTGGCGCCGCCGAATCGCCGCTCGGCTGGTATTACTGTCTGTACCCCCAGGTGGATGACGTGGGGCGCAAGGCACATGCGGCCGGCAAGACCCTGATCGGCCGCACGAACACGACGGCCCGCAACCCCGTCCAGGTCCTCTTCCACCCCATGTGGCGCGATCTGTGGTGGACGAACCTGCGCAAGGAACTCACCGACCTGGCGTGGCTCGATGGCATCGTGGTGGGCGAGGAGACGATGTACGCCCCGGCCTGGAGCCTTTGGGACGACGGCTGGCGCTGCTTCTGCATCGAGGCCGGCATGGATGCCGAGAGGGTGGCCGGCGACCGGGCGAAGCTCAGCCAGTCCGAGGCACGCGCCTTCCTCGACTGGGAGCAGGAGCGCGTCGTGGATGGCTTCAACCGCATGTACGACTCCATCAAGCTCGACCAGGGGGCGCAGCGGCCTGGCTTCCTCGTCGGCACCTACGTCCCCAGCCAGAACGGCCCGAACGTGGCCGAACACCGCTGGAAGTTCGACGTGGGCGGGGCCTACTGGTACCAGGCGGACAACCGGGTTCGCTACAACATGGTCCGCCGGTTCCGCACGGTCTGGCCCGGCCGCCCCCTGATGTACCTGGTGTCGGGCAACGCGGGCCTGCCGCTCCTCGCGCACGTCAACTACAAGCTCCGGGTCCCCGAGGGACTGGTCACGAGCCGATCGTGCAATGCCTACGCCGATGCGGCCTGCGCCTGGGCGGCGGGCGCGGAGCCGGGGTTCTTCGTGGCCTGGCTGTTCAGCGGCAAGGACGTGAAGCCCGGTCCGAACGCGAGCGGCGTCTGGGTCTGGCTCGAGGACGTGGACCGCGACAGCAAGGCCCTTGCCGACGGCCTGGAGAACGTGTGGCGGGGCGTGGCCGGCCAGTACCGTCTCGATGCCGAGGTGCGGAAGACAAAGGGGCCGGACGCGGCCCCCGAGGACATTGCGAAACGGGCCGACGCGAAAGATGTTGAGCTGGACGAAGCGGACCCTGCGAAGGACGCCTTCGCCCAGCGCGCGGCCGCTGACCGGGAGCGCTTCCGCCTCGGCTTCTTCCTCGAGCAGAAGGCGCTCTACGACATCGCGCGGGCCTTCGCGGGGCTGCCCCGCCCGCGAGAGGACTTTGCGGCCCTGATGGTGGGTCCCCCGACCGCTCTCCCCCAGTTCGCTGCGCTGGATGGCTACGACGCGGTCGAGCTGCTGAACCTGCTGCCCCACTGCACCCTGCCGAAGTACCGCTTGATCGGCATCGAGGTGGGGCCCGGCGCTCCCGTGCGCGACGCGACCATCGCCGCCGTCCGCGCCTGGCTCAAGGAGCAGCCCGGGCTGCTCTACGTCCGTGGCTTCCTGTCCACCGACAACGTCAACGAGGCGAGCGCCGCCGCCGAGGCCAGGCTGCCGGGCGTTGATTTGTTCAGCGGCGAGGCCGATCCCGTGGTCAGCAAGGCGCGTTCGGCGGCCATCACCGCGGACAACCACCGCGGCACCTTTGCCGCCGCCTACCACGGCGTGAGCATCCTGTGCGACGCGCCCATCGAGGAGGTGAGGCCAGTGGCCGGGGGGCTGGAGGTGCGTTGCCCCGGCCTGATCCGAGCCGCGGCCGCTCGGGGCGGCGTCGCGGTTCGGCCGCAACCACCCGTGGTGGAAGGCGCGCCCGACGCGGTCCTCAGTTGGGTGCTCTTCGGCAACACGAGCGGCATGGCGCGGCTCCCCGCCGGCGGTGGCCACGTCCTCTTTGTGCGCGGCAATGGGCTCCTCTCCTTCACGGCAACGCAGGGAAGGTGACTACCCGGGGGAAATGGGCAGATGCTGAGCCACACCAAGCTTTCTGGGTGCGCGTTCGGGGTGATGATCCTGGCGGCTGCGACCGCTTGGGCCGCCGAGCCGTGGCGGGCAAAGCTGCTGAGGGACTGGCGGGCGCTGCCCGAGCCGCCGGTGACGCCCTATGGGGGGCCGTTCGGCGAGGAGGCCCGCGGCTTCGTCGGCAAGCTCGACCGGAGCAGCCAGGACCGGAAGGTGCGGGCGGCGCTCGCCGGGTTGTTCGACTGGGGGCGGCTGGGGCTCTACGACCCCGACAAAGACCCCCGCCCCATTGACGAGGCGCTGGAGGCGGCCATGCTCGAAGAATGGCGGCGGATGGGCTACAACTGCGCCTACAAGGGCAACGCCTTCACCTTCCGCGTCGGACGCTTCCTCAAGAAGCACGGCCTGCTCGGCGCCATCGACCAGACGCTCTGGGCCGGCAACAGCGAGCCGTATCTCCAGTACGACGGCACCCCGGGCCGGCGCGCGGGCGGCGATGGCAGCGGCAGCTTCCTCCTGAAGAAGAACTACGATGCCGGCGTGAGCCTGCTGGTGAAATATGTCCGCAGCTTCGGCGACCTGGACATGTTCAAGGTCGGCGACACCTACATCACGTGCAGTTGGGACGAGATCGGCATGCGCGAGCGGACGGCGCCCGACTACCGCGACGCGAGCATCGCCGAGTACGTCGCCTTCCTGCGCGACGTCTGGTTCCAGGACAAGTCGCCGGCGGAGGACACGAACCAGGACGGCCGGACGTACAACGCCTTCACCGGCGAAGCCCTGCGCCACTGGTGGGAGGTCCGCCCCCCGGTGCTCAGCCATCGCTTCTACGCGTCGCCGGAGCCTGTGGACGAGCAGTGGAAGCGCCCCGGCGCGTACAAGCTCTGGATGGACTACCACCGCTACTACACCTTCGAGTACTTCCGCCGCGTGAGCGAGGAGGCCTCCGAGCGGCTCGCTACGGAGGCATACGAGCGCGAATACAAGCGCGCCGTCGCCGCCGGCGAGGCCCTCAACGCCAACCTCCTGCGGCAGCGGGCCACCCTGCGCGTGGACTGCTACCCCTTCCCGCAAGCCTTCATCATGTGGCCGGGGATGAACGTGTTCTGGGGCTACAGCCTGTACTGGAACCACCGCCAGAACGCCATCATCAACGTCGAGCAGTGCTGGCCCGAGCACCCGGCGATGGCCGTCAACTACGCTGCGAGCGACCACCTGGCCCGCAAGCACGGCAACCTGGTGATGGGCTGGAGCTGGTTCTTCCCGCGCCAGTTCGGCCAGGGCCACCTCTACGACGGTCCGGGCGACATCGAGCGCGCCCTCGCGCGGATGATGGGCCACACGGCGGACGGCATCCACCACTGGCTCTACGCGGACGAGTACCGCGGCCCCGAGGAAGGCCCGTTGCGCCAGCGCCGCCAGCTCGCCTATTGGCACAACTTCCTGCGCCACCACTACGCCACGTTCCTCGCCAAGTCCAGCCCGGTCCGCCCCGAGGTGGCCCTGCTGCTCCCCGACTACACGGGCTACTTCTACACGATGTTCCAGTACAACAACCAGGATTTCGCCTGGACCGCCGTCGGCCTGGCCGCCGCCCAGATCCCCTTCGCGATCGTCACCGAAGAGGAGATCGAGCTGGAGCCCGACGCGCTCAAGCCGTTCAGGGCTGTCTACGTCATCGGCTCAGAATGGAGCACGCCCACGCTGCGGCAGCGGTTCACCGACTATGTCGCAGGCGGCGGCACGCTCTGCGGCAACGTGGACTCCCTCTCACTCGACATCACCACCGGCCGCCGCACCGACTTCCTCGAGAAGGTCTGCGGGGCCAGGCTCACGCACAAGCACAAGTCGCCGTTCAAGCCCTCGATGCAGACGCCCGAGGAGCGCGCCTGGGCCGCCCAGGTCACCCTGCCGCAGTTCCAGGGGACCAACGTGCACGAGACCGAATCGAAGCTCTGGAAGCGCGAGGGCGGCAAGTGGGTGCCGGATGCCGACGCTTGGGCGAAGCTCGACGCCTCGCTCGCCGGCATGCCGAAGACCGCGCGCGGCGGCATCCCGCAGAGCGTCCTCGACCTGCGCAAGCCGCCGCTCATCCGCTACGCCGACGAACTCGGCGGCGGCACCGCGGTCTCGTATGGCGAGGTCTGCACCGCCGAGGCGGTGCGCGGCAAGCCGGTTGCCTGGTTCGGCGACCAGGTCTGCGGCATCGAGACCGAGCGGACCGTCTGGCTGGGCGACCGCCCTGGCGTTTCCATCCACGCCATCTTCCCGCGGATGGCCCTCTCCCGCGCCGCCGACAAGGCGGGAGTGAAACGTCTCGCGACCCTCACCCGTGACGGCAAGCTCCCCTGCAACCTGGAGGTGCTGCCGCGCATGGACGCGGACGGCACGCTCATGGTCGTGAATGACCGGGCAACATGGAAGAGAGGAGACCACGACGATGGGAGCATCCCGATCTCTGGTGGCCGCTGCCGTTGTGGTGTCGGCGGCGTTGCTCGCGCCCGTGGCGGCTCACGCCTACGTGGCGATGATGAGCATCCAGGGCGCCTGCCTCGGCGCCGAGCCGTTCGCGGCCGGCCAGCAGAGCTACGCCTGGGATGGCCTGGACGACTACGGCCGGCCCCTCCCCGCGGGCGAGTACCGCTGGAAGCTTCTCGCGCTCGACGGCTTCGAGCAGCGGTACGTCTGCGACGTGGGGGTGAGCGGCAATCCGCCGTGCCAGAACGACGCGGGCACCGGGGGCTGGGCCGGCGATTACGGCTTTCCGGTCTGCGTTCACGCAGAGGACGACCTGGTGGTGCTGGGCACCGGCAGCGGCGAGGCAGCGCCCTTCGCCAACGGCCAGTCGCAGATCCTCCTGATGGACGAGAAGCACCCGGACCCCGCCAAACGCAAGGCCGCCTGGGGCGGCATGGCGGTGGGCGCGTTCGATCCCAAGGGGATGCTCAGGCCCTACGACATCGCCGTGGACAGGAACGGCCGGGTCTGGGTCTGCGAGTTCGACGTCATGGACTCCCATCTCAACCTCTATCGGTTGCTGGGCGTGCAGTGGCACAACCACCGCGTCGTCGGCTACTACGGCCAGTACTTCCTGCTCGACAAGGAGACGGGCCTCTTCGTCGCCGCGCTCGGCCCTATCCCAACTCGGGTATGACGGCACGCACCTCTGGGTGCGGTTCCAGGTGAGCGACGAATCGCCCTTACGCAACCAGGCCTCGGACTTCCACAACCTCTTCAAGACGGGGGATGCGCTCGACATCCAGTTCTGCACCGACCCCGGCACGCGGCCCATGCACGGCCAGAACCAGCAGGAGATGCGCGTGGGCGACGCGGCGACGTGGGCGTAATCTACGGCAACGAAGGTGGCACAAGGAATGCCATCCGATACCTGTGGAGCGACAAGAGCCCCGAGGTCTCGATCAACAACGATGTCCCTTCCGAAATGCGCATCCATCCGAACGACATGGGCACGTGGGTCATCGAGTAGGGGACTTCCTGCCGCGGGAACATGGGCGAAAGCGGAACTGTGGAAGGAGCCTTTATCATGCGCATCGGGTTCACGCACGGGATCGGGTTGCTGGCCGTGCTGTTCTCGTGAAGGAGAATGGAATGTCGAGCGTCACCACGTGGACACTCTCGATGGGCGGGCTGATTGCTCTGGCCATCGGGCCGTCGAACGGCTCCGCCGGGGAGATTCAGAAGATTCTGGACAACTCGAAGGCATTCGCGGCGATGCCGAGGATGACGCACACGCCGGCATTCCGCCTGGCAGAAAACGGTTCGCGGGCGGCTGGCCGACGGACGGATCACGTTCGTTCATCACAACCCAGTCCACGTACCCGTGGACTCCATTGAGGCGGGCGGCTTCGTCGGCTTCGTGACCGAGCAGGACATGAATCCGTTCGTGGAACTGCTTGAGACCAGCAACCCGGTCTTCCTCGCCACGTGCAGCCAGTGGTATGACCAGCACATCTCCGTGCCCCGCGGCAAGGTCTACAACGGGCCGATCTGGCAGCCCGGCATCAATGCCACGGAGGGCGAAGCTCATTCGGGGACGAAATCCATCGCGTTGAGAGGCCCCGGTCCTGACCAGGTGAAGACGGCCTCGCCCCTAGGCGGCGGCCCGGCCATCTACGGCGAGTCGAGCAAGCGCTACCGTCTGGCCGCGTGGGTGAAGACAAAGGGGCTCGATTCGGCTGTACGACGTGGACCGCGGAACGGAAACGCCCTTCCAGATCTCGGGGGTCGCCTTTCACGACGAGAAACGGCAGTTCGTCAAGTCGGCCGTCATCGCGTTCTTCGTGGATGAATTGCCCGCCAACGGGGCGCGGACGTATGAGGTGCTCTGGGACCCCGGCTCGTTCGCCAGCGCAATCCAACCGGCCGCGGCGCTGAGGGAAACGGATATGAAGGCCGAGACGTTCGAGGTCACGAACGGCCTCTTCAGCGTGCGCCTGGCGGGGGAGAAGCGCTTCGAGCCGCCCGTGGACGCCGCCACCGTGCCCGGCCCCTTCCGCGGCTTCAAAGGTCCGGACGGCGCATGGCGCGCGACCAGCCGGTTCGTGACGGACGCCAAGCTGCTCGGCTCGAAGAGCGAGCTGGCCGAGGCGGGGCCGCTGTGGAAGCTCTACCGCGTGCGTTTCGACTTCGATGCCGGCCGCTTCTACGAGCTTGAACTGAGGATGCTCGTCGACCCCCCCTACGCCTACGTGACGGAGCGCAACAACTTCCGCCTGCGCATCGCCGAGCTGCCCTGCCCCTGGAGCGACCCCGGCGGGCACATGGCCCACGGCAAGTGCTACACCCGCTGGGCCGTCGCCGACCAGCTCCGCATCCTGATGAAGGAGAACTTCGACCCCGACATCTGCTACACCCCCGAGACCTTCTGCTACGCCTTCGCCCAGGACCCGATGAAGCACAACGAGGTGAGGGTGTGGACGGCGACTCGCCCGGTCTTCCCCTCCGTGGACGCCCCGTGGCTCGGCGCCTACTCGACTTCAATGCCCGCACGCTCGAACTTGCGCAGGTGGCCAGGACCCGCCGCGAGATGTCCTTCCTCGCCTCGGTGCTCACCGATGGCGACTACTGGCAGTACGCCTGGAATCAGGGGCGCACCAGCTACCTGGCCAACTTCGGCAGCGACCTCTATCTCGCCGTCGGCCTCATGGCGCTCGTGCTGCCCGATCACCCGAATTCCAAGCAGTGGCTTCAGTACACGCTCGGCGAGTTGGAGAAGGAGTTCACCTACTACATCAGCCCCGACGGGGTCGGCGAAGAGAACATCGCCAACTACTATCTCTGGACATGGCGACAGCTCACCGTGCTGCTCGGGGCGCTCCAGCACAACGGCATCTTCGATGCCGCCAAGCACCCGCGCTACCAGGCGGCCTGCCGCTTCTGGATCGACGTGCTCACCCCGCCCCAGGCGAAGCTGGCCGCCTACGCTGCCGCCGAGCCGGTCAAGCCGGAGGAGCGGCTGCGCCGCATCCCGCCCTTCGGCGACCACGGCTTCAGCGACAACGTGTGCCTGGAGCACGGCGGGCAGACGGGGATTCTGAGGGACGCTGATCCGCAGCTCGCCGGGGAGTCCGCCTGGGCGTGGCGCGAAGCCTGTGGAGCCAAGCCGGCCACCCACCTGGGCGCCATCCCTCACGTCCTCCTAGCCGACCCCACCGTCGCCCCGCGCGTGCCCGCGCTCGCGAGCCGACGGCTGAGGGGCTTTGGCGCTGTCTTGCGGAACCACTTCCCGTCCGACAAGGAGTCCTTCCCGGGCCGCCCGAGCCGGGAATGACACGGGGAGGTAGCCGGCGGCAGGTGCTGCTCGTGAAATCCCCGACGCTCGATGTGCCCGACTACTTCGTCCTCCAGGACATCGTCCACGGCCCCGCGGCGAGTCAGCTCAACCTGCCCGTCTACTGCGGCAAGCCGCAGCCCGGCGCGGGCGGGAAGGCCAACTGGGTGCTGCTGCCGCCCATTGAGTCGCCCAACCACGGCGTGGCGACAGACCTGGTCTTCCTCTCCCCGGCCGCGCCCGAAATCGCGGTCTCGCCCATCCCGAACGGCGAAGGCGGTGAGCACGCCTGGGCCGTCTCGGCGCGTCAGCCGGCCGGCCGGAACTGGGCGCTGGTCATCTACCCCCGCGACAGGACGATGCCGCCGCCGACGGTCGAGCCGCTCGACTCCCCCAACGCGTTTCGGCTGACCTCCCCGGGCGGCCTCGCGACCGATTACGTCGTCACTGCGTCCGGCGCGGTCTCGGCCGAGGCGGACGGTTTTCGGTTCACCGGCCAGTGCGGCGTCGCCCGTCTGCGCGACGGGCGCGTGAGGGTGGCGCTGGTGAACGGCGCCGAGATTCGCTGCCGGGACATCGGCGTCTTCGGCAAAGGTCCCGTGTCGCTGACGCAGACCACCACTGGCTTCACTGGGGCGGCCGACGGCCCGCTGCGAGAGGTCTACCTGCTCCTCGGCCGCGAGTGGACCAGCGACCTCCTGCTCACGCTGAACGGCAAGCGCGAGAAGCGCAACTCACCAAACGGCATCCTCGCTGTCGAGCTGCCCGAAGGGAGCTGCGAGTTCACCATCGAGAAGCCATAGGCGAAGCCAAAGGAGGCGGTTGAATGGCGTCGAGGCAGTTAGTGGCCGCGCTGTTTTGCGCCGCGGCGCTGGTAGCGGGGGCAGCACGGGGCGGCGAGGTCACGATCGGCCTGGCCGCCCAGAAGGGCGGGAAACTCGTCTCACTGGAGGGGACTCACGAGATTCGGCGGTCGCCCTACGGCGGCTGGGTGGTGGTTACATGGCCACTGGGCATGAGGGTAGACACCTCGCCGATTCTAGACTACAAGGATGGCCTGCTGGATGGCGCATGGAGCACGGAACTGCACGGCGGGGCCACCGAGAGCCTCGGCGCCGCTGACAAGCTGCTCAAGGAGCTGGGCGTCGAGGGGCCGCCCGTGGTGCCGGGCATCAGTCGCCCGGCTGCCGCCAAGGTGGAACTGCACGACGGGAAGCACGTGCTGACGCCCGGCGATGTCCGCTTCGCGCTCGAGCGGGGCAAGCTCAGCTCCGACGACCCTCGCGTGACCATTCAGGCCGACCGTAGCCTCGTGGAAGTGGCCTGCTGGCCAGTGACCCTTCGCGTGTTTGGCGGCGAGCGGTCGGTCGCCGCCCCCGTGACCCTGACATACGAGGGGGCCGACCTGCTGGCAGGCGTGCTGAAGCCGGTGGAGGAGGCCGCGAAACAGGGGCGCCCGAAGGCCGAAGGAGGGGCGGCCGAGGCCCCGCGCTTCCGCCGAGTCACCCTCTACCTCCCGCCGACACCGGCGGGCAAGGTGTACCGCTTCAACGGCGTGCCGTTCTCGCTCGACGCGCAGGGCAAGGTGAGCCTGGCTGAGGCGGGGCAGGCGGAACTGGTGGGCGATGCAGAACTGCGCCTCAAACTGCCCCCCGCGCCGCCCACGCGCCTCGTCGGAATGCGCCGGCTGGACGAGCGCGCGGCCAGGGCCGTCGCGGGACATCCTGACCTGCCTCTCTGCCCGAAGGGCTCGGAGATGGCGATCGTGTCCGCGCCGCCAGGCCAGGCCAGCATCCCCATCACCTTTATCGTCGAGAAGGCCAAGGGGCACGCGGTGCCTGTCCCGAACACCTTCGATTCCCAGCCGCACAAGGTCGTGATGTTCGATCCCGCGTCGGGCGCCTCCTGGCTCTTCGAGACGGCGCAGTTTGTCGTCGCCCCTGGCTCTCAGTATCGCTGCCGCCTGGTGCCGTTGGGGCGAGGCGCCAAGCCGCCAGCGGAGCTTGCCTGCCGCTTTGTCCCCCTCTACCGGCGGAAGGAGCCTGTGCCCGCGATCCTCGCCGGCCCCGGCGATGGCGCCTTGTCGCTCGATTTGCCAGCGGCCGTTGACGCGGGCATTTGGGAACTGGTCTCCGATGGCAAAGGCGCTCTGGCACTGCTCCTCGTGACCGACCAGAAGGCCCCGGCCACGGTCTCCCTCTACACCTATCGCAACCGGGCAGGCTTCGTGCGGGGCGACCCGGTGGACGTCTACTGGACGGTTCGGACTCCGGGCGGCGCGAAGCCCATCGGCGATTTCGAGGTGATGCTCCGAGGCACTCACTTCGAGAGGGTCATCGCGCGCGAAGGCGAAACGGGGGAGCCCCTTCTCACTGGGCACACGCGCCTCGACACCGCGGCCCTGGCGCCGGGGCTCTATCACCTGAGCGTTCGGCCCGAGACGGCCATCAGCTACCCCGCCCACTTCTTCGTCTACCCGCGCGAACCTGTGTCGGACTTCGGCCTGAACTCCTACGCGCCGTTCGGCGAGGCGAAGATGGATGCCGGCTCGCCGATCACCACATACTACGGCCAGGGCACTGGCGCGGGCGAGCCCGGCCTGGAACCGGCCACGGACCACGCGCGGAGCGGCTTGGATGCCGCCCTTGCCTCCTTCTCGAGCTGTCCCGCCGGGCCTACCTTCGAGAAGTTCATCCGCCCCAACGAGGACGAGGTCGGGCTGATGACCCTCGCCCGCTGCGGCAAACGCGCTGTGCCCCAGATGCCGGTGATGCTCCATCACGAGGAGTGGAACCCGAAGCACACCCTGCCCGAGGAGCTGAGCCAGCTTCGCCGGCGCAATGCTCTGTTCGCCCAGAAGTACGCCGACCTGGCCGCCTTCGCGGGAATCTCCCTCAACTGGTACGCCACGACCCACGGCTGCTGGGAGGAGTCGAAGCCCCTTGACGGGCATCAGGCTCGGCGCAACCAGGAGGCGGCCAAGTGGGTCGCACAGCGTGTCGAGGGCAAGCGCTCCGAGGCCGAGCGCAAGCAGGCGGAGTACGACGCCTGGAGCCTCGTTCTCCCCTCGGCCTACGAGCAGTACCTGGCGGACGCGAACGCGATTCGGCCCGGCCTCACCGCGCACACAGGCATCCCGTCGTTCTGGCTCGGCGGCAAGGCCTCCTACCCGCCGCTGGCCTACTCGACCCTCACGCACCGCGATTGCGTGGACTACACGGACTACGGCCGCCCGCCCTGGAGCCACTTCCGCGCCCCGGCCTTTCTGCACCTTCACAACCCGCAGAAGCAGCCAGCCCAGATGGTCACGGCTACCATCGGCCGGCACGCGCGCGTCCTCACGGCCTTCGGCGCCGCGGGCCGCGGCATCGACGGCTTCGCCTTCCCCGCCGACGGCGATGCCTTGTCGGGCGACCACGAGCAGCTCCTCCGCATCTTCCAGCGGTTCGGCCCTTACTTCCGCGCGCTTGACCCGCTGCCCGACGTGGCCGTGTACTTCTCGAAGTTGTCTCCCTGGCCGCAGCAGAAGAGCGTCATCCTCCACGACCTGGCGCGCCTCCGCCGCCCTGGCATGCTCCTGGGCGAAGAGGACGTTCTCCGCGGCGAACTCGACCAGTACAAGGTCCTCTTCCTCGCGGGCGTGGGCGAGCAGGAGACGGCTGCGGTGCGCGAGGCGTTCGCCCGGTTCGAGAAGCGCGGCGGCTACGTCGTGAAGGACCGAACCGTGGCAGAGGGGTTCCCCGGCGTGGACCTCGGGTTCGCCTACGACAAGGAGCAGGTCCACAACGGCTGGGGCCTGGCCTACCCCAACGGCGAATGGGAGTTCGCCCACGTGTGGGCCAACTTCGTCAGGCACCGCGAGCCGTATCTGCTGAAGGCGTTCGAGAAGGCGCCCGCAATGCCCCTCACGACCTCCGACAAGGAGGTCCTCATCTCCCCGCTCGCCGGGAAGGAGTCCGTCTGCTGCTTCGTGCTCAACGAGACCTATGTCCCGATGTCCGTGGAGGGGAAGTGGCGTCAGCACGCGGCCCTGCCGCGGCGCGCCGACCTGCTCGTAGACGCCGGTTGGCACGTCCGCGACCTCCTAAGCGGCAAGCCCTGCAAGACCCTGGAGAGGGAGGGCAAGAACGTCGTCGAGCTGGACTTCACTCGTCTGGAGGGCAGCATCTTCCTGCTGGCCAAGCGGGAGCCCAGAGCGATGGAGATGAAGGTGTCCCGGACCGGGGCGGAGTTTCAAGTCGCTGCCTGGCTCGAGGACGCGGCGGGCGCGCCTCTGTCCGACCCCATGCCATTCGAAGTCACACTGAGCGGCCCGGGACTGGGCACGGTGTTTCACAAGTTCGCCGCACTGTCGCCAGACCGCTCCATCGCCGTCCCGCTGCCGGAGGTGAGCGAGGCGACCGACCTCACGCTGGCCGTTCGCGACCTCGTCCTGGGGTCCACGGCGGAGCAGGTGGTCAAGCTCCCTGACCTCCCGAAGGTTCCAAACCTTCGGGAGGTTACTGGCGACTCCCCCGACATCATCGGCAGGAAGCAGATCGTGGAGTTCCTGCGCCGTCCCGGCCAGGCCATCGTCCTCCTCGACGAGGGGCAGGAACGGTATCGGCCGGCCGCCGAGGCCATGGCCGCTCTCCACGCGAAGCACGGCAGGAAGGCCAGCGTGAAGGTGCTCGACGCCGCGGACGTGCGCGAACTGCCCCTCCGCTGGCAACCGACGAAGGAAGATCAGGAACTCCTCGGCAAGGTGTCCGCCGGCGACGCGATTGCCTGGCGGGTCCCGCTGACGCCCTGGAGCCGCAAGCCCGACGACCCACTGTCCGGCTACGACGAGTATGGACCCAGAACGTGGGTCGGCGCGGAGGTCGTGCTCTTCGGCAGCCCCAGCGACAACCGCGCGCTGGAGGACCTGGACGGGTTCCTGCGCCGCCGGCCCTCCGAGAGCTTCCCGTCGCCGGGCCGCTTCTTCCTGCACTACGTCTGGGACCCCTTCCAGGGTGGGTGTGACGCGCTCTACGTCGGGTGCAACGACCCCGGCGGTGCGCTGGCGGCAATCCGCTGCCTCGCCGGGCTCAAGGAGGGACCCTCTGAGGCGCCCAAACCCGCCGCTGGCCCAACCGCCGTCATCCAGGGCGGGCCGGCCGGCACACCGGAGGACATGTTGAAGGGGAAGGTCGGCGCGAGCATCAAGGACGTGGCCTACTCGCCGAGCGGCCGCCGCATCTTCCTCACGCTCGACTCCTATGGCGACTCGTTTTTCGTCCTGGACGAGGAGGGGAGAATCCTCGATGCCCGCCCCGTCGCTAACCGCCTCGGCAACTCCGTCTTCTTCCAAGGGAGCGGCGCGCTGCGGCCGGTCAACGACGAGCGGACCTTCCTTCGTCTCTGGTCGGACGACTACCTCCTCGACCTCCAGAAGGGCTTCATCGAGAGGACGGCGACGCCCCCTCACGGCCTCCCAGGCCATATCCGCGTGCCGCCCGGCGGCCCGGTGCTCGTGCAGGACCCCGAGCGTGGGCGCACCTATCTCGGCGGCAAGTGCAGCCTTGCCGCGCTCGATGCGGACGGGAAGCTGCTGTGGCGATACAACGATGCCGATCACCGCACGAGCACGCAGGATATGCTGCACCGACGCTCCATCTTCATCCGCGGCGTGTCGCCCGATGGCAAACGCCTGCTGGCCACCGCTTTCGGCGTCGCCCAGGACGTCTATGGCATCGGGAAGCCAGAGAACCCGTCCGTCTTCTGCGTCGCCGCCGACTCCGGCAAGGTGCTCTGGGCCAAGGAGGGGCTGTATCTGAACCAGGGCAAGGCGATCCTGGCCGATGACCGCTTCGTGATTGTGGACGACAGCGGGCAGTTCCACCTGCTCCACGCGGACACGGGCGAGCCGACGGGCAGCTTCCGCGCCGTCGGCGGTACCGACGTGATCCTGCCTGTCCCGAAGAGCGACCTCTGGCTCGTGGTCGAGAACAACCATTTCGATCGGCACGGGCCTTCGAGCCGCGCCTACCTCAGGACGCCAGGCGACCGGCCGGACATTCTGCTCGCCCTGCCGGGCCGCATCCGCGACGCCGGCATTGCGCCCGACCGTCGCCGCATCGTCCTTTCCTCGCGGCGGGGCCAGACGGCCTGCTTCGGCCTCGACGGCGCGAGGCAGTGGGAAGCCAGCGTGCCGATGGGTGGCGTGGTCCGCTTCTCGCCCGACGCCAAGACCATCCTCGTCGGCTCCGAGGTCGGCGAGCTGGCCTTCATCGAGAGCGACACGGGGAAGGTGGTGCGAGCCGTCGACCTCAATCCCCACAACCTGACGACCCCCGAGCAGTTCGCCAGGCAGATGGGCAACGTGGGCGACGTGCCCGTGGCGCGGGCGGCGCGGATTCCGCCGGAGACGCCAGAGCCCTCCTACCTGGATTCGCTCGACAGAAAGTCGGTGCGCTTCGGCCCGAACCTGCTGGGCAAGGAAGTGCTCCGCGGCAAGCTGAAGGCAGGCGGAGAAGGGGACATCTGCGTGCTGGACGGCCCGGCGGAGTTCAAGCTCAAAGTCGCGCCAAAGGCCACCTACCTTGTCGAGTTCATCAATGCCTCTGCTGATCCTGGCCAGCTCACGCCGCAGACGCGCATCGAGGTCACGATTCGCGGGGCTGGCCAGGGCAAGCACCTGCCATTCACCGGCCGCCTGCCCATCGGCATGGCCCTGGCCCGCCGCCGCATGGCCTTCCGCACCGAGGCCGAGACGGAAGTCACGCTCTCCCTGCGGGTCGTCGTCCCGACCGAGAAGGGCGAGGGCACCCGGCGGCAGAAGACCTATGAGCCGTCCGAACCGAGCAAGATGCCCATGCTCATCGGCGACGCGGTGGTTGCGGCGCTCCGCTTCCAGAGCCGCAACTTGCTGAAGCCTGGGGCGCTGGACTGCGAACTCCACCGCTGGGGCGGCGGCGACTCCACGCACAAGAAGTGGACGTGGAGCGCTCCGCGGCGAGCGCTCGGCCTCGTGGACGGTC
>Ga0315273_10002032_pt1 | contig 23614 bp, 21 predicted proteins | sample YL17G02_0_MG_FD_205753 | JGI IMG/M metagenome (GOLD analysis project Ga0315273, IMG submission 205753) | Sediment microbial communities from Yellowstone Lake, YNP, Wyoming, USA - YL17G02_0 | ecosystem: Environmental > Aquatic > Freshwater > Lake > Sediment | place: USA: Wyoming | collected...
CAGCCTTCGCTGCACGGTCTTTGGCACAAAACTCGAGACGTCTCCCCCGAGCCGTGCGATTTCCCGGACGATAGTGGAGTTGAGATATGTGTACTGTTCCCGCGGAAGAAGGAAGATGGTCTCCAGGGAAGGCGCAAGTTTCCGGTTGGTGAGCGCCATCTGAAACTCCACTTCAAAATCGGAAACCGCCCGCAGGCCGCGAACGATGACCGAGGCCTTGCGGCGGAGTGCGTAGTCTACCAACAACCCGTCAAACCCCTCCACCTCTATTCCTTTTCGACCCTTAAAAACCTCCCGGATCATCCCAATCCGTTCGTCGTCCGAAAAAAGAGGTGTCTTTGAGGTGTTGCGTGCAACCAGGACGACAACCCGTGAAAAGAGCTGGGTTGCGCGCTCCACGACATCAACATGACCGTTGGTGATCGGGTCAAAGGTCCCCGGATAGACTGCCAGGAGTGGTTTCATGCTCAACTTCCTTTGCCGTAAAAAAAGTGACGACGGTCCGGCCGAATATTCTGACCGGACCAACCGCATAACGTTTCGTCTCCTCGAACCGCAGCGTGGCACCGTGTTCGATTATCAGGTAGCCGTCCTTCCGCACCAACCCGCGTGAAAAGATCTCTTCCGGCAGATCCGCCGTTGAAGGGTACGCGTAGGGGGGATCAACGAAGATCAGGTGATGGGCCGCCCTGGCGCGGTGGACGTATCGTGCTGCGTCGCCGCGAACGATATCGGCCGTGTCTGTGCACCCCAGCTGCTGCACCGTCTGTTCGAGCGCGGCCACGACCCGTGGATCATTTTCCACAAATGTCGCCCGCGCTGCGCCGCGGCTCAACGCCTCAAATCCGAGACTGCCGCTTCCTGCAAAAAGATCAAGGACCGTGATCCCCTCAAGGTCCATCCGGTGAGCAAGGATGTTGAAAATGGTCTGTCGGACCCGGTCGGTGGCCGGCCGGACCGAGAGATCGTTGACCGTGCGGATGACCCGCCCTTTGTAACGTCCGGTCGTGATACGCATGTAAGGGTCTACTCCTCCCGCAAAGCCACGCCGACCGCAGCGGCGAACCGGTGGGGTTTTCCGAGGAAATGGTCGGCCAGTTTAAGCCCCGGAGCAACGGCGATGGTCACGAAGGGGTTGAGCACGACCACGGGGACGCCCGTGGCACGACTGACGGCCGCCTCCAGTTCCGGTGTGCATTTCGGCCCGTACACGGCGATTTCGTGGACGGGGAGTGCCGCGCTGATATCAGCTGCTACGGCCCGTCCCGTCTCCTCTGGCGAACCTCCCGGATGGGCGCGATAGGAGACCAGGCGGCCATGATCCAGAATACTCACATCGATCCGCTGTCTCTTGACGCCAAGAAGGGCGATACAACGATTCGTGGAGTCCCCTGCGCCCGTGGTGAGCAGAGTCTCCGCACCGAAATGATCCGTGTCGACAACGGAGAGCGACAGGCCGAGCTCCGCACATGATTCGCGTATTGCTCGGACTTCTGTCCTGCGCACGGCCACGCACAGCACTTCCTGCCATTCTCTCCCGTTGGAGTGCGGCAGCGGATGGACATCGATGATGAGGTCGCCGGGGGAACATCCGGGGAGGAGTTGCGTAACCTCCCACCGCATGTGTTCGAGGAGCTCTTCGCGGCTGGAGGTGGCAAGGGCGGGCACCGTCTGGACGAGCATATGGCCGGTATCGATGCAAATTGCGGCGTGTCTGGCACGCACGTTGTTTGCATCCATAAATGCGGCCAGGTGTTCGCGGAACATCTCCGGGTTGGCGTTCCCCTCCTGCCGCCACTGCCCGATAGCCGTGAGCGTCGGGGTGGCGAGCGGGCGTGAGAGCTCTACTGCCTGGACTTCGTCCTCGATGATACTGATGCCCAGCATGGCGTCCACAGTCATTGTCTGAGTGTCTGCTTCTCTTCCGAAAAAACGTTCCGCGATGCAAGAAACGCCGGCCCCGGACCTATCGGGTACCGGACAGGGGGTGCTCACGCGGGCGAGGCGAGAGGCTGACCAGTGGCCGAAGCCGGTCCAGCGTTTTTGGACCGATTCCCTTCACATGTCCCAGGTCCTGAAGCACTCGAAAGTTCCCGTGAGTTTCACGGTAGGCGATGATACGCCGCGCAAGCGCAGGGCCGATACCCGGCAGCCGTTCCAATTCCGCCGCCGATGCGTTGTTCAGCGGGATTCTCTGGAGAGGTGTGGCGTTGTTCCGTGAAGGTCCGCGTGCGGTGTCTGCCTGTCCGGATAACAGACGTGAACGCGCGAGGAACAGGCTGTCCGACGTGGCGTACACAGGCCCGCCGGGCTGGCTCTGGTCGCCGCCGGAGCGAAACAGCCGGATTGCCGAACCGGCGGCAAAGGTCGCCCCCAGGAACAGCACGACGGTCAGTTCATTCCGTGTAAAACCGAAATATTCCTGAAGAATCCGCACTCCGCGCATGAAGCTCTCACGTGAAGGCTTTGCGCACCCGGTGGAAGAAGCTCTTTTCTGAATTCGCGGAAGTATCCCCGTCATGGGGACTGACGTTTTCGAAACCGGCCATCTGCTTCAGGGCTGCGCGTTCCTGCGCATTTAATGTCCGGGGGACCCAGACGTTGACGCGGACCAGCTGATCGCCTTTCGTGAAACTGTTCAACCGGGGAATGCCCTTCTCCCGCATGCGCAGGATTGTGCCCGATTGAGTGCCGGGTTCAATTTTCAACCGCGCACGCCCGGTGAGCGTCGGCACTTCGATATCCGCGCCCATGGCGGCTTCGGGGAAGCTCACCAGGAGATCCAGGATGACGTCATCACCGTTCCGGGTGAAGAGGGGATGCGCTTCTTCCTCAATCACCACGATGATGTCACCGGGTGCGCCACCGCGCCGTCCGACGTTTCCTTCGCCACGGAGAGGGATGTAGTTCCCCTCGGCAACACCGCCGGGAATGTTGACCTTGATGGTGGATTCGCCCTGCACGCGCCCGTCCCCCTTGCACGTCATGCATGGTTCCTTGACCACCTTTCCTTCCCCTTCGCAATTCTGGCAGGTGGCAATATTCACAAATTGACCGAAAACGGATCGGGAGACCTGCCGGATTTCACCTGCTCCGTTACACACCGAACAGGTGGTGAGGGAGTGACCGGCTTTCGCCCCGGTGCCACGGCAGGTATCGCAGGGTTTCCACTTTTTGACCTTGAGCTTCTTTTCAATCCCTGACGCAATCTCCTCAAGGGTCAGCTTCAACCGGAGTTTCAGGTCGGAGCCGGGTGCAGCAGTGCTCCGCTTGCGCTGCCGTGTTTGTCCACCGAACATCTCGTCGAAAATTGTTCCTCCGCCTCCGAACCCTCCTCCAAAGATATCGCTGAACGTGGAGAAGATGTCGTTCGCATCGTGGAATCCGCGGGAGTCCGCTCCGCGGATTCCCTCGTGTCCATACTGGTCGTAGCGTTGTTTCTTGGCAGGGTCGCTCAGGACTTCATATGCCTCTGCGGCCTCCTTGAACTTCTCTTCGGCTTCTTTGTTCCCCGCGTTCCGGTCGGGATGATGCTGCATGGCCATCTTCCGGTATGCCTTCTTGATCTCCTCCACAGAGGCGTTCCGCTCGACACCCAGTATGCTGTAGAAATCACGCTTCGCCAAGTGGTACCTCCGGAGTCATGGACACGACCACCTTGGCATGGCGCAGCACTTTGTCATTGCACATGTATCCCCGTTCCACCTCTTCTACAACGGTAGAGGGAGGGACGTCCTCCCGCGGGATTTGCATAAGGGCGTCATGGTATTCAACGTCGAAGGGCTTGCCCAGCGACTCGAAGGGCACAAGTCCCTGCTTCTCCAGAATCTTTACCATCTTGCTGTAGATCATCTCCACGCCGGCGGTGATTGCCTCGACATCTCTCGATTCCCTGGCAGATTTGTTCGAGCGGACGAAATCGTCCACCACCGGCAGAAGGGACATCAGGAGATATTCATTGGCGTTTTTGATGATCGCGGCAAACTCCGTCTCAGACCGGCGTTTGTAATTCTCGAACTCGGCCGCCTTCCGCAACAATAGATCGCGGCATCCGTCAAGGGCCTTTTGCGCTTCATCCAGCCGCGTCTGCAGGGCCGTTGTGTCGATTGGCACCTGCGTTTCGGTCTGGTTTTCCATTTCCGGGGATGTTGCGCTTGTCTTTTCTGCTTCAGTCATCAGGGTGTTGTTGTGGTGGAGAGCATGGCGGTGATGGTCCGCGCAACATAATCGACAAGCGGTATCATCCGGTTGTACTGCATACGAGTCGGTCCGATAACACCGACCGACCCCGTGACGTCGCCGATGGCGTACGTTGTGGTGATGATACTGTAGGGTTTCAGTTTATCGTCTTCGTTTTCCTTGCCGACGGTGACCTGTGTGCCTGGAGATTTCTCTTCATGCTTCTCCAGCACATGAATGATAAACTCTTCATTGTTGATCAGCTCGATGATGCTCCGGAAATCCCTGGGATTCATGAACTCCGGTTGATCGAGCACTTTGTCCGCACCCCCGATGTGCAGCTTTTCCACGCGGGAAGGAACAAAGAGTTTGTCCACAGAATCAATAAATAACCGGATCAAGCCCGTATGTTCATCGGCGACATCCCTTATCCGGTCTACGAACGTATCGCGTATCTGCTGCAAGGTCAGGCCGCTCAGACGCTCGTTCATGAAGCGAGCCAGGTCATCGAGGCGTTCCCGGGGAATCTCGCTGCCCACTTCCATCATGATTGTCCGGACCAGGCCGGACTTAATGGAAAGAATGACCATGATCCGGTTTGAAACAATCTGCACCAGCTCCATCTTGTCAAAGACCCCGCTGCTGAGATGGGGCGAGGTAACAATGCAGAGCTGGCTGGAGATCTTTCCCAGAAGGCGGGAGGACTCCCTCAAGAGACCCTCCATTTCCAGCGCAGAATCGAGGTTTTCTCTGATGACCTGCTTTTCGGCGGAAGAAAGTTGTTCCACTTTCATGAGGGTATCCAGATAAAATCTGTACCCCTGGTCCGTGGGAATCCGCCCCGCAGAGGTATGCGGATGGTCGATATATCCGCGATACTCGAGATCGGACATGATATTCCGAATGGTCGCGGAACTCAATCCCAGAACATCTTCATGGTGCCTGGAAATGTATCGCGAACCTACAGGCGAGGCCGTCTCAATGAAGTCATGCACGACATAGTGCAGGACGGTCCGCTCTCTCTCGTTGAGCTCTCCTGCCATCATTACATCCTTTAACCGCAATTTCCGCTAACGACATGTACAATAATACACATTCCGGCAGATCCGGGTCTCACATATTGCTCACGAGGGCCTTGCCGAATTCAGAGCATTTCACCTCTTTCGCTCCCTCCATGAGCCGGGCGAAGTCGTAGGTCACGATCCGGGAGCGGATGGTTTTGTCAAGAGCTGAAATGATCAGATCAGCCGCTTCATCCCACCCTAAGTAGCGGAACATCATTTCTCCGCTCAGGATGACCGATCCCGGGTTGACCTTGTCCAGGCCGGCATATTTCGGCGCCGTGCCATGTGTCGCCTCGAACACCGCATGTCCGCTGTCGTAGTTGATGTTGCCGCCGGGCGCGATGCCGATACCCCCCACCTGTGCGGCAAGGGCATCGGAGATATAGTCGCCGTTGAGATTGAGCGTGGCGATGACATCGTACTCTCCCGGACGTGTCAGAATCTGCTGTAGAAATGCATCGGCAATAACGTCCTTGATGAGCACTTTCCCGGCCGGCGGATTGCCGCCGCACTGATCCCAGGACACGGTCTGATCGGGGAACTCGCGCTTGGCCAGAGCATAGCCCCAGTCCCGGAACGCACCCTCGGTGAACTTCATGATATTGCCCTTGTGCACCAGAGTCATGGTCTTGCGTTTCTGCGCGATGGCGTACCGGATCGCAGCCCGCACCAGGCGCTCGGTTCCTTCGACAGAGACGGGTTTGATTCCGATGCTTGCCGTGCGGGGAAAACGGATCTTCTTCACTCCCATTTCCTGCTGCAGCCAGGCGACCACTTTCTCCGCTTCCGGAGTGCCCGCCTTCCATTCGATGCCGGCGTAGATGTCTTCCGTGTTTTCCCGGAAAATAACCATGTCCACAAGCTCCGGCCGTTTCACGGGGGAAGGGACCCCATCAAAATAGCGGACCGGCCGGAGGCAAACGTACAGGTCGAGCAGCTGCCGGAGTGCCACGTTGATCGACCGTATGCCGCCGCCTACCGGAGTCGTGAGCGGTCCCTTGATCCCGACAAGGTATTCTCTGATTGCGGTCAGTGTGTCTTCCGGAAGCCAGGTATTTTCGCCGTACACGGCATTGGCCTTCTCCCCCGCATACACCTCAAACCACACGATCTTGCGTTTCCCGCCATACGCCTTGCTCACCGCAGCGTCGAGCACCATCTGCGAGGCATGCCAGATGTCCGGACCTGTGCCGTCCCCTTCAATAAAGGGGAGAATAGGATGGTCCGGGACGCGGAGCGATCCGTCGTCCATGGTGATTTTCTCCCCCGTTTTTGGGGGAACAAGTTTTGTATAGGTTGGCATGAACGGCGCCTCCGGGTGACGGTGGAAGTGGTCCTGACTAAAACATAAAAATACGAATAACAGGGGCTAAAATCAATGATTTCGAGGATCCCCCTATTCTTGACAATGACAGGGGGGTTTGTTAATATGCAATCAACTCTCGTGAGTTCCTGGCCAGGTGACTGCTTTCTTTCGACGTGCTCCCGGTGACGACATCTCTCACCGTTTCCGCGACTCTGTAATGTGATTATTCCCTCTCTCCACCACTACGTGAGGAATTCTCTCCATGAAAGACGATAACCACCTGTGGACAAACCTCGTTGCGCTGGTGTTGCTGACCGTCCTCTGGGCGGTGTTCCTCGTGTCTGCACGCTGGCTGTGGCTGCGCCTGGATACGTTTGGATCGCTTGAAAGAACAAGCCTGTTCCTGCTTCCCGGTTGCATGATGATTGGCCTTGGTATCGGTTGGCTTGAGCGGTTTCTTCCTGTCCATGGAGTGATTATCGGAGGTCTGGGCAGGCTTATCCTCGCGTTTTCGCCCAAGTCTATCTTCGGACATTCCCTCTGCAGCCTGCGGGACGAATGGCACAAGAAGGGAGAGGAGAGCGAGCATTACAAATCCTATACACGTACACTGGATCCCGTGGATCGCCTGGATTTCGACAAGAGGCATCGATTTTCGCAATGGATGGTGGCTGACGTCGTCAAGAAATATGAGAACAACGTCCAGGGTCTTGCCTACCTTGGCGCAGGAATCCTCATTCTGTTTATCGGTCTTCGCGGATTGCAGATTATCGGAAAGAATGATCCGCTGTTGATCGTTTTGCCGCTGGAAATCGAATTCACCATCATCAGTCTCCTTGGCCTCCTGATTTTCTACAAACCGGAGGAGAGTACAAAGGTCCGGGTAGACGTGACCGGCAATTTCCCGACTGAAGAGATCAGGAATCTGGCCAGGGAAGTGCACGAGGCGAAACAGGAATTGGCTGCCGAAAAAACTATGGTTGTGCACATCAAGAAAACCGGCGGTGCCTGACCCCGATCGAAGGGGCGAAAAGAACACCGGATTTTCAATGCTCCCTGCACATCAGGACAAACGAATGCCATGAAGATCTCTCTCTACTTCATCTTCTACATCGCGATGATCCTTGAGCTGCTGCTCTTTATCCTTGAGCGGGATGAGGCGACAGAGCAGCATGTTCAGGATCTTCAACAGTTGCACACGCTCGCCGACAGTCTTGCCGGCGAATTTTCCAAACCGCTTCAACTGAACGTCCCTCCTGTAACCAACACCTTCGCGTTCGGACGGGCGTTGCAGCGCGTGATAGGCCAGATCGGAGAATCCACCCGCGTCGTTATTTCTCCCATCGGTCTCTGGTCCGACCGTGAACGCTCGACGGTGGAATATGTCGTGAAAGATGCCGGGGGGAACACGATATACCAGGAGGGCAGGGTGACGGCGGATATGGGGTGTGCTGTGAACCGGGCAACGGGGAATGCCGTGTTCAGCAAGGTTTTTGACCGGGAGGGCGAATACACGTTTACGGTGGTGAGCCGGGTGCGCCGTGCCGTGCCTGAGTATTATCCGGGCATCGTGCGGGACAGCCTGCAGGCGAAACTACAGCGGCGGTTGGGGGACGATCTCTGGGTTTCCACCGACCGCGCTTACCCGTTCACCGTGATTGTGAAGACCGAAGGACAACGGCTCCCGCCCTGCGAGTATTGCGGCCAGGGCCCGTACCGCACTTCACGTACGAGCCCGTGATGTGATATCGAGCGTCCACAGACTTCTCAACGGATATTCCAGGTGACATGATGAACCTTCGTTGCTGTTTTCTCCTCCTCCTGGCACCCGCGTGCCTGCACGGCCAGGAGCCTGCCGGTTCTCAGGCTCTCGGCCTTGACTTCCCTCCGCAAAAAACCGGAGAGCAACGGGCGCTGGTGGGGGAGGTCCTTACGGATACCATGTCTCTGTCGACCTGGGTCAGACCGGATGTGACGGTGAAAGTGTACGATCCGGCCTTCGAGCGTGAAACGGGAGCAGGCAGAGCACACGTATTGGGATCCGGGACACGCCAGGTTGTCGTGTCCACGGTGCAGCTGGACTCTGCCGGCGTGTACAGTGTGTTAAAGCGTATTGCCGGAGTCGGACGTAACGATGGTATGCGTCACCGGTACGGTTTCTACAAGGTGGTGACCGTACGCTGGCCGATGATCGTCGCCGAACCGGATTCGATTTACTACTACGGGGAAAACGCACTCTTCAGTTTTGCCGCGGGGCATGCTGACCAGCGGGGGTATTCCTACGAAGTGCTCCGTGACGGTGAGGTGCTGCTCGCGGGCGATGGTCCGGTCTTCGGCATCGAACGGATCTGGCGTGCGAGGCTTGCCGGACTCGGCGCATTTGTCCTGAAAGGATACTATCACGGACGCACGTTCCTCTACGCAGATTCCACGGGGACAAACAGGCGCGAAAGCGTGTGGCGGGTTCGTGTTGAAGTCCCCGGCCAGCGTGAAGTGCTGACGCTATGGCATGATTCGACTGCATACGTTGAAATGGACAGGCAGGGCAAAACACCGCGGCTCGACCTGTCAGCTGTATCCGGGTTCCTCGGTCCGTTGCAGTTCCGGTTTGCCGCGAGCGGGCCATTCTACGAAGGGCTGTACCTGATTCCTGCCGGAATCACCCGCGTTGAAGTTTTTTCCACGCCGGCGGAATTCCTTCCGCGTGACGGAGCCCGCGGGGTGAGCTGGCGCAGGGAACGGAATGGTCTCTGGCATATTATCGAGGTGCAGCCCGCTGCGAATATGCTCGAACGATGGTCACCGGAAAACCCGGGAGAGGTGACGCTCCGTCTGCGCATCACCGACGAATTCGGGGTGATCACCAGCCGGACATACACGTCCCGGGTGTATTCTACACGCTAACGAATCTACGGAGGTTTCTCCCGTGATGACCGCACTTTGTGGCTGGCTTCTCGCATTCGCTCTCCTCCCTTCACCAGCCGGCGATGACGAGACAACCGAACGGCGCGAAAGCATCAAACAACGGCGACTGTACGAACTCATCAAAGAAAAAGTAAGGACAGATGCGCGGAACACCAACCTTGTGGAAACGGACGATCTCACCTTCTACGATCTCTCCCTTCTGCAGGGGGAAACACTGGACGGCAGCGACGGCAACACCATCACGTTCCGGAAGGATGTGACGAGCGGAGGAAAGACCGGCCTGCGCACCGAGACCTACCGGTACCGGATCAGCTACCTGCCGGCGACGTTTGACATGCCCCTGCAGATAGTGCGCGTCGTTGAAACCGCCAGAACACAATCCACCCGAAAACTGTCCTTCCAGGGGAACGACCCGACGGCGGAAGCGGGAGAGCGGGACGAAGTGGATACAACGGTCACCGAGCACGTGCTTGAGCTGGAAGACATTCTGCTCATTCAATCCCGCGCGAAACCAACAGGGGGAACCAACGGAGGACGGAACAACCCGCAGTACGAAGCTCTGGAACAACTCTTGAAAACGCTCGAACGAAAAGGGAGGGTCTCCTCACTGCGAACGAACGAAAGCGGAGACGATCCTGGCTCTCACTTCTACAGCACGGCTGAATCAAACCGGGATTTCATCCGGTTTGCCCGGGTGAACGACCATCATCCGTTTGCCGACATTGTACGCGATGAGCGCCCGTATTCTCTTGAGGCCACCTTTTCCAGCCTGACATTTGGACACAAGCTCCTCTATGCTGGTGCGGAAACAATCGGCATTCATGGGTTTGGGCTTGAAATGGGATTCGGGGACCGTGTGTTGAACCTTATTTCGTTCCAGTCACCAGCGCTGAACTGGGGGGTTCGCCTGCTCCTGTTCTTTAACGACGCGCGTGGCTCGTTGATTGATTCCAGTTTCTTCCTCAATGTGAAGGTTCTTGCGAGATCTCCTGTCAACACGGCCTCGTTGATTGACCGATGGCGATTGAACGCGGCATCCCCGGTGATGGATCTCGACCCACCCCGACTCAATACAACGGCGGGCACCGTGGTGGAGATCACGACGGGGGCTCCCTATGACCGATTGCCGTTTTTCACGTTTCTCTATGCCGGGGGAAATACCGAATATGCCGATCCGTTTGTGAAGTTCGGTTCGCCCGGCGCGGAGTACGCGTACTACTCCGTGAAACAATGGGAAGCGTCGCTCGCATTCTTCTGGAATGCCGACGAAGCAATGTATAACAGATTCCGTTTCGACATCGGCGCGGGAACATATGATATCCGGCAGGTCCAGTATGATGCCCAGGGGAGGTACGCCACTGATACAAAAGCGCGGGGTATGAGTGAGGTCCAACCACTCCTGCAGATGAATTATACCCATGTATCCAGTCGGGCGCGGTTCGGTGCGACCGTGCGGTTCTTTGACAACCGCCTGACCTTCACCCCGTGGCTGAAAATCATTGACCGTGGATTGCATGAACTCCGGTTAGAAGCGATTATTCTTCCCCGCCCGATCGGGCGCTCCCTGCACCCCTGGGAGGCGGATCGCGCCAACCTGCTGCAACTACGGTATCGATATGGCTTCGACAAGAATTGGTGAGGACCTCATGAAAACCATGGTATCACTCCTCCTGCTTGCGGCACTCCTTTCCGGGCAATCTCTTGTGGCCGGCGAAAAGACCGGTCGTCTGGACAGTATCTATACTCAACTGATCACGTTGGACACCGGTATGTTCCCCCCGGAAGAATGGACAGTAACAGATGCGCGGGTCATCCGGGAAATCCTCTATCAGGTGCAGAACAGCGAACGCATGCTGGATCAGCGGCATCAACGCCTGCCACGCGATGCGGACCGTGTAGAGGTCATATGCCGGAAGCGGCTTCATGATGATGAGATTCAGACACTCTTCCTGACGTACCTGACGGAGTCCGGCCGTGACACGGTGGCCCTCGATGACTACGTGTTCATTCGCGGTGTTCTCGGCCAGGAATTGTACCGGACGGTGCAGGGGTACCGGGGGACCGGAAAAGACGACTTTGAAGCCGATCTCCCCCGGGTCACCGACATCTATCTGGACCCGCTGGAGCCGTCGGTACAACTCTGGTCGACTCAACCACACGGCGCGCGCGCATATTCCGCGGTCGGCATGTTCGGGCGTTTGGGGAATGAATCACTGGATCTGCCGTTCTGGTTCCGGGGCACCATGATCGGCGGACTCGCTCTGACATTTATTGATCGCCCTTCGGCCGTGCGCGATCCGGAGTACTACCTGTACCGGATCAAGGTGGGAATCGAAGAACCCATCAACTTCTCCGTTCCCCAGACAACCGTGCCGTCTCCCAACTCCATGTTCAAGAGTCGGAAACTGGAAGGATCGGGCACGGCGGTGTTTCTCAGCGGCAGTTACACACCCTGGACACAAGTCCCGTTCCTCGGGATCGATACAGCAGGCTTTGTCCGCCTGCACCTGGAGCTTTCTGTGGCCGTGCAGGAACGGGAGAGTTTTTCCACCCGTCTCCCGGAAACGTTCTATTCCATCCGGAATGCCTTCATTATTGCTGCGGAAGTGAAGCGTCTCGGTGTGTTTAATCTGGGCGCCGGCCTGGCCTGGCATGATCTGCATCACTTCTCCCGGGTGGAATTGCCAAACAACGGCGCATCAGAAATCGAACCGGCTGTCAACAATGTGCTCGCCTCGCTTGAATGTGGAATCGGAGAGGATGGCGGACTCCTGCAGTATGACATCCGCACGGCGGTCCACTACAGCCTTACGGACGGGTACGGCTTCTTTGTCGTAAAACCGGTTCTGATGCTGAGCAACAATTTCGGCGTGTCCGTAAGCTATTTTAAGGCTTTCCGATCCGACCATCTCCCTCCCTGGCATTACGACAACTATATCGTGTTTGCGCCCATCATCAGGATAAATTACTAAATTGCTTTTTCGGCAAGGATTGGCTATATTATTACGTTTTGATCTTCCTTACCCCAATCAGGAGTCATCATGAAACGGTATATTCCCCTCGGCATCGTTTTCCTGGCATTCGTGTACTTCACCACCACCGGGTTCCAGTGCGGTTCCGCCGAAACCACGAGCGCCAAGCTGTATATGCAGCAGAAGCAGTGGGATAAAGCGGAAGCAAGTCTGTTGAAGGAAGTGACCAAGAACGATAAGAACGAAGAAGCATGGTACATGCTCGGCCAGGTGCGCCTGGAAATGCGTAAATATGCGGAGATGAACGAGGCATATACGCGCACACTGCAGGTGTCGGACAAGTACAAGGCGGAGATCTCGCGTAACCGTCTTGCAGTCTGGGCGATGATGTACAATGACGGCGTCGGCATCTATAACAAGGGGCGCGACAGCTCGGCCTACTATCAGGTGGCGGTCGATCGCTTTTCGACGGCCATCGCCATGGTCCCCGACAGTGCAAGCACATACTATGTTCGGGCCCTCGCATACTATTCGCAGCAGAATATGAAGAGCGCTCAAACGGACCTTGAAACTGCGATCGCGAAAAATCCGAACTTCGAGGATGCCGCCCGCCTTCTTGGCCAGGTGCACTACACCAGAGCTCTTGAACGCCAGCAGGCCAAGGACGAAGCCGGGTTCAACACCGAAATGAACAGTGCCGCGACAGCCTTTGAAATAGCGTACAAGGCGAATCCGGGAAGCGCGGACAATATCACCAACCTGATTGACGTCTACGAACGCTTGAAAGAAACCGACAAGGCAATGGCCCTTACCAAGAGTGCCGTTGAAAAAGACCCGAATAACAAGGTGTTCCGGTACGCGTACGGCGTCTTCCTGCTGAAACAGGACCGGTTTCAGGAAAGTACGGAGCAGTTCAAAAAAGCCATCGAAATTGATCCCCAGTATGGCGACGCCATCTACAATGCCGGCGTTTCGTACCTGAACTGGGGCGTCTCCATGAAAGCAGAATCCGACAAGAAAGCGGACGCGGAACGGGCGAAGAACAAAGGGAAAGACATCAAGGAAGATCTCACGTACAAGGAGAAGTTCAAGGAAGCCCTTCCGTACCTGGAAAAGGCTCAGGAACTCCGCCCTGACGATCTCGCATTGCTGCAGCAGCTCGGCAAACTGTATGCAAACCTGAACATGGTCGACAAGTCCAAAGCCGCATTTGAACGGTACGACAAGCTGACCAAATCGAAGTAACCTCGTGCTGTAGCCAATGCCCTGCCCTTCGGGGTAGGGCTTTTTTTTTGAAAAGGAGATGTACAATGAGCGACCAGGGCAATCCCGGACAACAGCAGATCAATATCGAACTCGGGGAAAAAGAAGCCGAAGGTGTCTATTCCAACCTCGCCATCATCACTCATTCGCCCGCGGAGTTCGTTATCGACTTTACCCGTGTCCTTCCCGGGGTCCCGAAGGCCAGAGTCCACGCCCGGGTCATCATGACCGTGCAACATGCCAAGCTGCTCTTGCGCGCCCTCGAGGACAACATCGCTAAATATGAAATGAAGTTCGGCGAAATCAAGATCCACGGCGATGGCGGCCCGGCGCTCGGATTCCAGCAGATGATGCCCGACGAAAAAGTCCACTAGCAATCTCTCCGAAGCACGCATGGTATCATGGTCCGGCCGTTCAGCTTCGCTCGCCGTGACCTTCGCTTTTCACAACGACACCTCGAGAGAACCATCGGCAAGAGAGTCGAAGGCTCAGCCCTCCGTCTTTTTGTAGAATCGACACATAATCAGTACCCGCTAGATCTTCGCCTGCCCACCCGCTCTTTCCCTCCCGACTCCTAACCCTATATATTACATACCACTAGCGCCGGGGATGCGGTCCACCCGCGAGTCCGTGTTGCTGGCACCGGCTTTGTACCTCCAGTGTCCAGTGAACAAACACTGGGGACGACAGCCACACGTGGGGCGGAGAATGGACAGACAAACAACTCATGTTTTAATCATGCGCACCGTGTCGCTCGGTCTTGCGTTCGGCGCATTTCATTGTTTCAACAAACCCATGGAACCGGTGATGCCGCAATGGGACGTGGACCTGTCAGCCCCCATCGCGAACCGCGCCTATACGCTTGGAGAAATCGCCTTAAAGGACACCAGCGTCCTGCAGGCTGCCCCGGGGGGAACACAGCTGATGCTGAAGACCTCGGTAACCGCTGATCCGACATATATCGGCGATCGCATAGCACTCGATCCCATTAAGGCGTCCTTTGGTGCGGACCTCGGCCCATTTTCCGTTTCTATGCTCCCGATTGATCTGGGCATCCAGATCCCGGGATTCACGCCCGGGATAACGACAATGATCCCGCCGCTCTTGCCAACCGATATCCCCGCGGTGAGTGGCGACCTGCCGAACGTTCGCAGCGCCACACTGCAGAGCGGCATAGTGTGGCTGAAGGTGACGAACCGGATGGATATCCCGGTCCGAATGGAAACACCGATCATGCTGGTGAACCAGAGCGGAGGGACAATCGCCAGCTTTGATTTTGGCGGAACCGAGATTCCCGCGCGCGGTGTACAAACGGCGCAGGCCGATCTTGCCGGAAAAGTTGTCCTCCAGCGTGTGCGCCTGGAGTCGATGCGCATGTCGAGCCGGGGAAGCGGTTCCTCGCCGGTGACGATTCCCGATACGATGCTGATCGCCACGATTAGCTCTTCAGATCTTGTTGCCCTCTCCGCAACGACAACCCAGGTCTCAACGCAGCATTTTACGGCGAATCGGTCGATTCCCATGAACACCGAAACCCTGATCCGCGAGGTGTGGTTGAACCGGGGAACCCTGAATCTTCACGTCGTGAGCAGCATTGACCTGCGCATGTCCCTCCGCCTGCGGCTGCCGGAATTGCTACGTTCCTCGGGACAGACCTTTGAAGAGATAGTCAACGTCGCCCCCCGCGATTCGTTCCTCTTGTCCATTGATCTTGGCCGGACACATTTGCGCTCTCTGGACGGCGGTTTCCTCCGGTCCCTGGTTGCAGAATGCTCAGCCGATCTCTTCGACGCCGGGAACGGCGGTGCGGTGACATTGCGATCAACGGATTTTGTGCGCGTAGAGGCAACGAGCGGTTCCGTGGTCGCCGACAGCGCCGTGGCCGTGCTGAAACCCACCATGATCGCCATCGACGAACGGGTTGCGTTGAATCTCGGAGAGATCGCAAAGAAGTTCAAGGGGCAGATCGACATACCGGGCGCCAGCATGATCTTTACGCCGAAGACGTCCATCACTGCTCCGCTGGAATTGGACCTGCGGTTTGAAGCCAAGAACAGTGCCGGAAAAACCGTGACACTGCAGGTGCCGGTCACAAAGGGGACGGGTGGACTGGGCGCTATTACCTTTGCACCGGGTGACGTCGGGGGGTTCCTTTCCCAGATTTCAGGCAATCTCCCTGATTCCCTGCGTGTGGTGGGTCATGTCTGGCTGAATCCGGACTTTGACACCACCGCGCCGGCGGCGATCGGGCGTAACTGTTCATTCGCGGGAAATGTACATCTTTCGGTTCCTCTCAGCGTGCGTATCGCCGACGGAGTGTTTGCCGACACGCTTGTGATGGGAGATACGACGGGTGACGGTACAGCCGACCACCGGATCGATCCCCGACAACTCAACGACTTCAACTCGGGGCGTATGTTCGTTGAAATCGACAATGGCCTTCCTATGGGGGTGAAGGTCAAGCTGACGCTGCTGGACAGAAACCGCAAACCCCTGCTCGTTATTCCTCAATCGGAAGGGGACTCGATAACAATCGCTGCCGGAATTCTCGCCGGCGGGGACGTCCAGGCCCCTGCACGCTCCAGTCGTTTCGTGGAACTGCAGAACGCCGAACTGCAGTCGTTGAATGTCGCTGATTTTGTTCAGTTGGGTGTGGCGGTGAATACGCCTGGTCTCGGCCCGGTCAATTTTAACACCACGGATCGCGTGCGCGTACGTGTGTGGACACAATTTTCCTACAGGGTGAAGCCATGAAGAACGTGCTGATGCGCGTACTGAGGGCAGGACTGCTGTTGTCCCTTATCATCCCGTTGCCGCTCCACGCCGGCGGAGAACGGACGAATGTTCAGGGAATGGGCATGGCGCGGACGTTTGTTGCATCCTCGCGCGGCCTGGATGCCGTCGGCATCAATCCGGCAAACCTCGCGGCTCCTGACGACGCAACCGTGACCTTCAGCCTGATCCGGCTCGGTGTCCATGTGGGCAGCGATTTTATGAACTACGGGATGTACAAGGAGTACTTCACCGGAGTCGAGACGGACAGCGGCCGGGTTGGACGCTATCTGAACGACGCGGACAAACGGAACATTCTCCGGTCTTTCCCTGACGGGGTGGGGCGAATCGCTTCGCATCTTGAAGTGCGCCCCCTCGGGCTCTCGGTCCGGATCGGAGACATCGGCACGGTGGCCGTGACGGCCACGGAGTACGTGATGGTCAACGGGATGGTGCCGCGCGACTACGCCGCGTTTCTTTTGTATGGCAATACACCGGGGTCAACCTATGATTTCAGCTCCACGTCAGCGTATGCCGCATGGATGCGCGAGTACGCGCTTTCCTTCGGGCAACAGCTTCCGTGTCCGTTCTTCCTGAAATCGCTTTCGGCAGGTGCCGCCGTGAAACTGATTCACGGGTTGGGATACTTCGGGATTGACCGGTTCAATACACGTCTGGAAACGGGCGCCGACGGCGTGCTGAACGGAACAATCGATGTTCTTGGCCGGCTGGCCGGGATGGAGTCGTTCCGCGCCTCCGGCAACGCGGGGTTTCAAATGTTCCCGGCACCCGCAGGCACCGGCTTCGGGCTGGACCTCGGTGTGGCCTCGGAGGTTTTTGACTACATGAGGGTTGGCCTTGCCGTGACGGACATCGGGTCGGTCGAATGGACCCGCGATGTGGAAGAAATGTATGCTGTTGCAGCGATTCGTATGGACGATCCGCTCAACGAGGCACAGCGCGACTCCATCGAAGAAGCGGTGCACGGCGAGACGCGGCCCGGCGAGAATTTTTCGTCGGCACTGCCAACGACATTCCGGGTGGGTGTCGCCCTGGAACTTCATCGTGTCCCGGCGTTGAAATCGATCTTCTGGGGTGAATGGACCCTGGCGTGCGACTACAATCTGGGGCTTGTGGAAGGTGCCGGGACCGCGCAGGTGGGCCGGTTCTCGACCGGATTGGAGTTTCGCCCGTGGAGCTTCCTCCCGCTGCGTACAGGTTTCTCAATCGGCGGCACGGATGATTTTACGTTCGCGCTCGGCTTTGGCCTCCACTTCGGTGTGTTCGACCTGGACGTTGCATCGGAACATCTGAACTTCCTCCTGAGCGAGGAATCGCTGGCACATGGTTCGGTCGCGATGGGTATGCGTATTCGATTGTAGTGGTCGGGGGACGGTCGTACGGGGGGAATGGGGATGGCGGGTGGGCCATCCCCATTTCTTATAGTATGTACTTGGACAGATCGCGGTTGCGCACAATGCTGGCCAGGCGGGACTGTACGCGGTCGCGATCGATGATAATGGCGTCGGCAGGAACCTCGTCGGGAGCCAGATAGAGCGTATCCTCAAGAAGAGTCGTGAGAATGGTGTGCAGTCGCCGTGCCCCGATGTTCTCCACCTGATCGTTAACTTCGCTGGCGATCCTGGCGATTTCCTGGATGCCGTCCTCGCGAAACTCCAGATGTACGCCTTCAGTCTCCAGCAATGCAGAATACTGTTTGAGCAGGGCGTTCTGTGGCAGCGTGAGGATTTTGATGAAATCCTCTTCGGTCAGACTGCTGAGTTCCACCCGGATAGGAAAACGGCCCTGCAACTCGGGAATCAAATCGGAGGGTTTGGCGACATGAAACGCCCCCGAGGCGATAAACAGGACGTGATCGGTCTTGACGATCCCGTACTTGGTCATCACGTTGGAACCTTCAACGATCGGCAGCAAATCGCGCTGCACGCCTTCACGCGAAACATCGGGTCCGCCCGCCTGACTCCTGCTTCCCGCGATTTTGTCGATTTCGTCAAGGAACACAATGCCCGAATTCTCTACGCGGTGCAGGGCGTCTTTGACCGCCGCATCGTGGTCGATTAACTTCTGGGCTTCTTCATTTGTCAATAACACCCGTGCCTCGGCCACCGTCACCTTGCGGCGTTTCGTTTTCCTGGGCAACAGGCTGCCGAAGACGTCCTGCAAATTCATCCCCATTTCGTCCAGGTTCATCGGCCCGATGACCTGCATCAACGGTGTCTCTGCGGCGGGCACATCCAGCTCGATCATCCGGTGTTCCATCTGACCGTCGCGGAGCCGTTGCCGGAACTTTTCGCGGGTTGCGCTGGTATCCTCCTCCGCCCCCGGAGGTTCCTCTGCAGCAGTCCCGGCACGCTTACGTGCTGGGGGGAGAAGGAGATCAAGAACCCGTTCCTCACCCATGGCCCGGGCACTCTCGTTCACCTCGGCCCGCCGTTCGGCTTTCACCATTGTGACGGCATATTCGGTGAGATCGCGGATGATGGATTCCACATCACGCCCCACATAGCCCACTTCCGTGAATTTTGAGGCTTCAACCTTGATGAACGGGGCATTGGCAAGACGGGCAAGACGGCGGGCAATCTCTGTTTTTCCGACGCCAGTCGGACCGATCAGGATGATGTTGTTCGGCATGATCTCTTCACGGAGCCCCGGCGGTACCTGAAGCCGGCGCCAGCGATTGCGCATGGCGATCGCGACGGAACGTTTCGCATTATCCTGACCGATGATATACTTGTCCAGCTCCCGGACAATTTCCCGGGGGGTAAGATCCCGTACATGATTCGCAGTGGCGGTGTTCGTCATGGTTCTCACGTGTTCGTAAAAGACCTGTGTGGTCGAACGCACTTCACCGGCAAGGCGTCGTCACCGCCCCCTCCCGCCGCGCCGGCCGGGTGCTACAGCTCCTCGACAATAATATTCTCGTTGGTGTAAATGCAGATGCCTGCGGCCGTACGGAGTGATTCTTCGACAATCGTGCGGGCGGGCAGTGTGGTATGCTTGATGAGCATACGCGCTGCCGCCAGGGCGTAACTTCCTCCCGAACCGATGGCCACAATGCCGTCATCGGGTTCCACAATTTCTCCGGTTCCCGAGATGACCAGTGCCGTCTTGCCGTCGAGCACCGCCAGCAATGCCTCCAGGTGACGCAGATACTTGTCCGTCCGCCATTCCTTCGCCAGTTCCACGGCGGCGCGTTCGAGATTCCCGCGTTCCTTCCCCAGGTAGTCTTCAAACTTGGCAAACAGGGTGAAGGCGTCGGCTGCAGAGCCCGCGAATCCCGCCAGCACCTTGCCGTCCTGCAGGCGCCTCACTTTGCGCGCGTTGTGTTTCATGATTGTCTGTCCGACGGTCACCTGACCGTCAGCGCCGATGACCGTGCGCCCTTCGCGGGTAAGCCCGATTACTGTTGTGGAATGGAAACGGCCGTCCATGGACACCGCTCCTTGTCGTGGGGGGGTCAGGTGAGTTTACGGCGGAGGCGGGCGACGGGGATCAACATGGCCTCGCGGTATTTGGCAACGGTGCGCCGGGCGATGTTCAGTCCCTGTGCATTCAGGAGTTCGCCGAGCTTGTGGTCGCTCAAGGGTTTCAGGGGATCTTCCGCATCGATTAAGACCTTCAGCTTTCGCTTGACCTCCTTGTTCGATACTTCCTCTCCGTCGGTCGTGCTGATGGCATCACTGAAGAAATGCCGGAGCGAAAATACGCCGAAGTCCGTCTGGACATATTTGCTGTTCACCACGCGGCTGATGGTGGAGATGTCCATCTCAATCACTTCCGCAATATCCTTGTAGATCATCGGATGGAGGCCTTCGCCCGACTCAAAGAACTCCCGTTGCTTGGTCACGATGGTCCTCATCACCCGGAGCATCGTCTCACGGCGCTGATGAATGGAACTGATAAACCACTTGGCGGCTTCAAACCGCTGCCGGATGAAATCCTTGGCTTCTGTGGAGACCCCGTTCTTTTTGCGTTTGGACATCAGCTCTTTGTACGCCCGGTTGATCCGCAGGGGCGGAATATTCCGGTCGTTCAGGCTGATGATGAAGTCTTCCTCGGTCTTGATGACGATAAAATCGGGAACGACATAATTCTCGTGCTGGGTGAACTCCCCTTCGCCGGGCTTGGGATTGAGATGCTGGATAACCTCGATCACGCGCTTGAGTTCGTCAAAGGAGATCCCGAGCTTCCGGGAAAGCTCTTCGAAATGCCGCATCGTGAAGTCGTCGTAGAACTCGGTCAGCAAACGGTGCGCAAGGGTCTTCACCACAGGATCCAGGTCGGTCACTTCCAGCTGGACGACCAGGCATTCCTGAAGCGAGCGGCTGGCAATACCCACCGGATCCAGCATCTGGATCTTCTTCAGGACCGTTTCGGCCTTGTCCACCTGGATGGCCGTGCCCAGCGTCAGGTTGAGGTCCTGCACAATCGAAGGAATGTCGCGCCGCAGGTAGCCGTCTTCGTCCACGTTGCCGATGATTTCCTGGCCGAGAAGGATTTCTTCGTCGTCGAGGTCGAGAAGACTGAACTGCTCCAGCAGGCGGTGATACAGGGGGATGCTGTCGGGAACCGGATAGTCGTCCTTTTCCTCACCATCGAAGACCTCCCGGGCTTTGTAGCCCGAGCTGTCGTCATTCATGTAGTCTTCGATGGTGTATTTTTCATCTTCCGCCGCCTCGGGTGTCTCTTCCACCTTTTCAGGGGCCGGTTCTTCGGGAGATGTTTCCTCTTTGGCCTGTTCTTCGGCGGCCGCCTCCATCTCCTCCTCGTACCCCTCTTCCAGCAGGGGATTCATTTCCAGCTCTGCTTTGATCTTCTGCTCGAGTGCAAGCGTGGGGAGCTGAAGCATCTTCAGGTATTGCACCTGTTGAGGCGACAGCTTCATCATCATCCTATGTTGGAGCGAGATGTTCAGCATGGCATGGTTAGGATTGCGGTTCTCCGGCGCAGCGTTCGAGCAGCTGTGTGTACCATTCTTGACCGAATTTTCGTATCAACGCATCGCGGAGGAAATGGTGGAGCTGCACCCGTTCCCGTTCTCCGCGTTCTCTGGCGGGACGGCATTCCGAAATTTCTTCGTATCGGACGAACGTCCATCCGACGTTGCCGACGCGTACGGGGAAGAGATGGCACGAGAGCGGCTTGCGCCAGGTGCTCCTGCCTTCAAGAAACGCCCGCTCGAACCCGCACCTGGCGATTCCCCCGTCGACATACACGAACACGCATTCGCGGCGATCGATGCAGGTGGTCGCAAAGCCGCCCGGCGATCCCTCCACAAGACCTTCCCGATCTATCACCGCGATATTCAGGGGGTCAAGGTATTCCTTGATCAACGGATAGTGCTCTGCAATCAGTACAACTTCCCCATCTTCCAGGGGTGCACCCCGCCCGCCTTCCAGCGTACAACACGCCCCCGCACAGGCCCGGAGATCGCAGCAAAACGGGGCTGCGACGAGGGCATCGTCCACAACGGTATTTTCGATGCGAAACATACCCAAAAAGTATACCAAATTTTCCTGACAAAGAAAAGGGGATGGCTAGAAGCGCAGAAAGAGCTTCCCGGGCAACTGTCGGACCGCTCCTTTGAATTCCAGCGCCAAAAGGTGCACGAGTGCTTCCGACGTGGGATATCCCGACATCTCGGCGACAGTATCGATGTGGACGGGGCGGTCGGTGATGACGTCGAATATCTTCTGCTCGAAGAGCGTCAGCGGAGGAGGGGGGGCTTCAGGCAGCAGCGGAAGTACTACGCCTGCTCCGCGCAGCCGGTTGCCGAGTTCTGCCAGGATGTCCTCGACAGATTCTGTGAGCACGGCGTTCCCTTCGCGGATCAGCAGGTTCGTCCCGCTCCGGACCCTCCCGGTGACAGGGGAGGGAACAGCAAAGACCTCACGTCCCTGGTCGAGGGCGATCCGCGCCGTGATCATTGCTCCACCCTCAATGCCCGTCTCGACGACCAGCGTACCGAGTGTGATGCCGCTGATGATCCTGTTACGTCGCGGAAAATTCACGGCGTCCGGTTTTGTGCCCATCACAAATTCGGAGATCAGGGCTCCCCGGGATGCCAGGCGTGAGGCAAGACCGGCGTTTTCCGGCGGGTACAGGACATCGATGCCGGAGCCGATCACCGCCAGCGTGCGTCCTCCTGCTGTGAGCGCCGCGCTATGAGCGATGGTGTCTATGCCACGGGCAAGTCCGCTCACAACCGTGATACCCAGAGAGCAGAGATCGGTGGCAAAGCGCTCTGCGAGCCGTGTTCCATAGGGGGTGGGAGTACGCGTGCCGACCACGGCAATGGACGGAGTGTCTGCGTCTGTCAGCGATCCCCGGACAAACAGGAAGGGGGGTGGATCGTAAATATCTTTGAGATGCGGCGGATATTCGTCGTCCCAGAAGGAGATCAGGCGCCCCCCGGCGGCTTGAAGACGGGAAAGTTGACCGGCTGCATACTCCTGGGTGTCCTGCGGTATCCCGTGCCGGAAGAAGTTGGCAATATTCAGAGCGATCTTTTGCTCGATTCCTTCGACTCTAACCAGTTCCCGGGGGGAGGCATGGACTATGGAGGGCGTGTCGCCAAAATGTGTCACGAGGGCCCGCAACCGCGCCGGACCGACGCCAGGAATACGGGAGAGTACCAGCAGATCGTGTCCGGCGATCACGTGCGCGTTCCCCTCTACCGCCGGGGGAAACGCTTGAAAAACTCCCGGTACCAGGCCACGGCCCTCTGCAGTCCTTCCGCGGGAAGTACCGCAGGATGATAGTCAAGGACCCGCCGTGCTTTGCTGATGTTCGCCTGCGTGGTGGTCTGATCGCCCGCTCTCCGCGGAAGCCGCTGAATCATCGCACGTTTTCCGACAATTTCTTCAACCAGGCGTATCCCTTCACCGGTGGTAATGACCGTGTCTGTGCCGATATTGAAGATCTCCCCGGCACAACAGTCCCAGCGATTCAGAACCGCGATCAACCCGTCCAGAATATCGTCTATGTAGGTGTAGCTCCGCCGGTGTAACTCGCTTCCTTCGAAAAGAGAAAGAGGCGTGTCTTCCAGAAGAGCGCGGAACAGTTTCGGATACAGTTTGTCCGGCCGTTCACGCGGACCGTAGACGGAGTAC
>Ga0315273_10002033_pt1 | contig 23603 bp, 22 predicted proteins | sample YL17G02_0_MG_FD_205753 | JGI IMG/M metagenome (GOLD analysis project Ga0315273, IMG submission 205753) | Sediment microbial communities from Yellowstone Lake, YNP, Wyoming, USA - YL17G02_0 | ecosystem: Environmental > Aquatic > Freshwater > Lake > Sediment | place: USA: Wyoming | collected...
AAGATTTGCCGGCATGCGCCCGCTCCCAGTCTCTACACAGAATGCTACACAATCACCTGCATGGTCAAGTCGATCTCGGCTTTATGTTCGCCCCCCTCGTATAGCAAACATATCCAGCCTATTCCAAAACCTATGTGGTTAATAACGGCCGGCCAATTGCCAGAAGCTGTAAGACGATGTATGATATACATCGTGAAAAGGACCCAGCTTTATCTCGACGAAGCCATGGCAAAGAAGCTGGTGGCATTAAGCCGCCAGAAAGGTACAACCATCTCTGAGCTTGTGCGCGAGAGTGTCCGTGAAAAATACATGACTGCAAAAGGTCTGGACAAAGGTCTTATCGCAAGACAGCTCACTGGCATTTGGGCGGGGAGAAAGGATCTGGCGCGGATCGAAAGTGTGCTCCGCAAAATCAGAAAGGAGAATCGTCTCAAGAGGCTGAGGCGTGGCTGAAATCCTGCTCGACTCTGATGTGATCATTTCCTGGCTGAGAGGCTGCGAACCGATTTCGAGCGCGGTGATCCGCCTGCTCGACAATGGAGAATCACTGATCTGGACTCCGGTATCTGTCGCCGAAATCTTTGCCGGCGTGCGCAGATCCGAAGAGGAGCGTGTGGAGCGGTTGTTCCTGATTCTGGACCCGCTGGCGCTTTCCGGCGAAATAGGAAGAAAAGCCGGTCACTATCTCAGCACCTACGAGAAATCTCACAGCGTGGAGCTCGGGGATGCCTTAATCGCCGCGGCAGCAGCTGTGAACAACCTCCCCCTGTGGACACTCAATCGAAAGCATTACCCCATGAAGGACATCCGCTTTTTCTCTCCGTGACGGATCAATCAGCCGGAATGATGCAGCCTGTCCGGGAGCTTTATCCGGCTTGTACATGTGGTCCATTTTATTAATAATGTAGTCACATTGGATTTCAACGAGCTTTATGGCTGCCATCGAGGTGGGAGTTCGCGAGCTGAAAGCCCGGCTTAGCGCTTATGTGCGAAAAGTCAAAGCCGGAGCAACGATAATAATTACGGAGAGAGGAAAACCGGTGGGGAGGATTGCTGCGCTTCAATCGTCGCCGGCCGCCAGGATTGCAGATCTGGCTAAATCCGGCCAGCTTTGCTGGAATGGGAAGAAGTTCTTCCCCCGAGCTGCGCGAATCAGGATGCGACGGAACAGGAAAATGTCCGATATCGTAATGGAGAATCGCGCATGATCCTCTATTTGGACGCCAGTGCCCTGGTGAAGTGCTACGTCACCGAACCCGGCTCCGAAGAAATCCGCACTGCCATTCAACGGGCCGCTCTTGCCGGGACGCACCTGATCAGCCGGGTCGAGGTGGCTGCAGCGTTTGCAAAAGCCGTGCGGACAAAGGCGTTGCGTGCAGAAGAAGGCAAAAAGTGTCTCATTCGATTCAGGAAAGATTGGCCCAATCTGATCCGGCCAGGAGTGTCTGAAATGCTCGTTGCGCATGCGCATACACTGGCCTGGGACTACGGTCTGCGAGGATATGACGCTGTCCATCTTGCGGCGGCACATCTGTGGCAGGATTCTGTGGGCGACAACGTCACTTTTGCCGTATTTGATTTGAAGCTCTGGCGAGCCGCGCGCGAAATCGGACTGCTGCCCTTCCCGAACAACCTCGATTCTCTGCTCAAGGCTTGGGATTGATTCTCGCCGAAATGCATGTGCCTTTGCGCAGCCTGTGAAATTCTTCGGTTGCGCGAACACCCGAGAGCCATTCTTGCAGAACGATTCCGGGCACGGCAACCGGCTGGTCATCTTCCATCAGGCGGCGAAACGCCCGTGTAACCTCCGGCTCAGGAATGGATCTGAATCTCCCCCAAAACACCAACGAAAGAACCGAGGTAGCGATCACGATTGCCGCCGCCGCCGCACTCCAAATGGATATTCGGTTGCTTAGCCGCATTGCCGCGTGCGTGGAAAAGAGATATGGTCAGATAATTTGACTGGATATAAATATTGTCCAGATTTACCATAATTGCATGAAAAGCATAAAAATCTCCGAATTCAAAGAACGCTGCCTTTCTCTCCTCGAAAAACTCGAACCGGAGGGCTTGATTATCACCAAGCATGGAAAGCCGCTGGCTCAGGTGCTGCCGTTCAACAGAAGCAGCTCAGCGCTCATAGGGAGGCTGAAGGGCAAGCTCAAAGTTAAAGGCGACATCCTGACCACTGGGGTGAAGTGGAATGCTGAATCTTGATACCCATATTCTTATCCTTGCCCTGGCCGACGAACTGCATCCCAGGGAAAGGGCACTCCTCTCAAAAGACAGGTGGGGGATCTCGGCCATCGTTCTATGGGAAATCGCCAAACTCCATCAACTCGGGCGGATCGAGGTGGACCTCGAAGACCCTGAGGTGATCAGGGCCCTCTCGACCATCCATGTCTGGCCCCTCGACATTTCAATCTGTCAGAAACTGCGTCTGCTGGATTTCCGTGGCGATCCGGCAGATGAGCTGATCGCGGCGACCAGCCTCGCGCAAAGGGTTCCCCTGGTTACTCGGGATTCCATAATCCGGAAATCGAAAATCGTTCCGCTCGCCCTGTACTACTAATGTGAAAATTCTTTCCCGGCGGGAAAAGATTTTGAAACCGCAGATAAACGCAAATACCCATATTATTTATCAGCGTTTATCTGCACTGCTAACAGTCAGATTCTTTTCGAATCGGAAAGAAATCTTCAAGCCGCCTTTTTCACGCAGCGCGGCAAGCCGCTTGGGCAAATCCGGCTTAAGCATCTCTTTGGTTGCGGCTTGCCGCGCTGCGTGCATCTGCGGTTCCCAGTTTTGGTTGCGGCTATGCCGCCCCAATAAGATCTACTGAGGCACCGACGGCAGGAATAAGTTCCGCGATTGGCGACTGACTTTCGACCGGCATCCTGCCTCAACGCCTCAACTGTCAATTATCACTCCGGGCGGATCGGATCGAGTGAGGCCAACTGTCCGGCGATCTGCGCGAGGGCAGACAGGCCGTCGATGTCGCGCGCTAATTCGGACAGGCAGATCAACTTCGGAATTCTGGCCGAGAATGCCGCCGAGACCCGTTCCCAGGCCTGCGCATGGGCTTCACTCACACTTCGGTACCAGGCGATCAGGCCGGCGGCCTGCGGCGGGACATCGGCCCCGAATGATCCGCCGACGCCGGGCCAGAGCCGGTTGACCACGAGGGTTTCCACGTGGAATTTCCGCCTGTCCAGTTCGCCCAGGAAATAATCTCCATCGCGTGCCGCTTTGAAGGCAGTGCTGACAATCGTAAAGGTTGTCGTTTTCGGGTCGTGCAGAAGCGAACTCGTGCGCCGGGCCCGGTCCGCATATCCTTCGGCGATGGTGCGGAATATCGAGTAGAAATCCAGCACCTGACGGACCAATTTCGCGCCCAGCAACTCTTCGACCTTGGTGTAGAGCTCGAGCGACTTGCGCCCCAGCCTGGAAAACATCGATCCTTCGAACCACTTGTAGGTCCGCCCCACCAACCGGAGGAGAGGAATGGAAACGAGCTGGGCGAAGAACTCGGGTTTGTCGAGGAACTCGAGCGCGTGCCTCGACGGCGCCGTGTCGATGAACAGATCCTCGAATCCGTCCGCCAGGGCTTGATCGATGCGCTCGATGGCCATCAGTTCCTGCATGCCAGCCAGTGATTGCACCAGGCTGTGATAGACCGGGTGCCTGAGCACGGTTTCCGCCTGCCGGGGCTCTCCATAGAGGCGCACCGCCCGATTCAGAGTCGACCCGGCGTCGAGCAGGCCCGCCCACAATTCCCCTTGGGCGGAGAGCGAGGCAAGATCGACCCTCTGATCGATGCCGCCCGGGTCGAGGCGCAATGTGGTTCTCAACCTGAGCGCCGGATCGATGGTCAGAACGAGGCACTTTCGCCCTGCCAGGGCCGCCTTAAGCCCGCTTGCTGCGGCGACCGAGGTTTTGCCCACGCCGCCGGTCCCGACAAAAATGCGAATTCGCATTACAGCACGTCCGTCAAGCTCGCGCCCAGCGAATCCGCCAGGGTGTCGAGCAGTTCAAGTTCCGAGTTCCATCGGGGCATGCGCCCGACGACGCACGGGACCGCAGCGACTTCGGCGCGGAGCCTTTGATAGAGCTGTTTTTCTATCACGTGGCGATCGACCATGAACTGCCATTCCGCGCAGGCCGACCCCTCCCCCTGACCCCCGGAGAACAGCCCCAGGTCCACCTCCTCCTGCGCTGCAAGGAGCGGGGACGCTAGGTTGCAAATCAAGGCCGCCGGAGACATGCCCAGCTCCTTATTCAACTCGGAGCACAACTCGATCGTCTCGTCGACCGCCATCTCCTCCAGAATCGTTACGGGCAGGATCTTGATCTGCGCGGGATCCGAAAGGAAGTTCGTGAGCTCCCGGCCCAGAACGGCGAACGGGCCGGACAGGTAGGTATCGAAGTTCCTGGACACTTTCAGGGTCTGCAGAAAGTGCCCGGTCGCGGGTGCATCCCAGATCAGAAGGTCGTAGGCGCGCGACTGCGCGTCCGGGGATTTCCTTTCCGCAAGCTGGCGCAGGCGGGCAAGGAAGGCGAGTTCCTTCAGCCCGGGCGCCACCTCGATCAGGTTTTGGTAGAGCCTGCTGGAAAGCACCGTGCGGGCGAGAAATTCTGAGGGGATCTGCTGCTTGACCTTGTTTCCCAGAATCTCGCGCGGGTCGATGTGTACGATGAAGAGATGGGCCGCCGCCTCCGGGTGCCTCTCTTTCAGGCCGGAGAGGGAGATCGTCACCGCCAGCTCCGGGAGCGGATGAGAAGTGACCACCAGGACGCTGCGCCCGGCCCTGGCGTGCCAAAGTCCAAGAGCCAACGATAAAGTGGTCTTGCCGACTCCCCCTTTACCGCAGAGGATCACCAGAGGAGACTGCAACGAGACATCACCCATGGCAGCGCGAAGATTTCTTTCCGATTCGAAAAGAATCTGACTGTTAGCAGTGCAGATGAACGCCGATATGTTTTTTATTTTATCCGCGTTCATCCGCGTGCAGCTGCGGTTTCAACCCATCTGCCTGCTATTTGCCTTTGATGTTGTACGTTTCGCCGTTCATCCAGACGCGGTACCCGTCGGCCGTCTTGATGACCTGCATGATCCGGCGCGCCCGGCGCGGCTTGGCTTCCGCGGCCCGAGCGGGCGCGGCGGCTTTGGGAGCAGCTCCGGCCTGGGAAGGCACCTTCTTGACATATTCCTTCAGCGCGTTGCCGGTGTCGTCGATGGACTTCTTGGCGATGCGGTCCACCATGAATTTCGGGACCATCGCGCCGGCATCGATTTCCATCTCGGCGATCACGACCGTTCCCTTGCCGTCGGCTGCATCCATCAGGCGATAAGAGCCGGCATACGATTTCATATCCTTCCCGCTGGTCATGCGGAAAGTCAGGGATTGGGTGGGCTGGGCTTCGAAACGCAGTCCCATTCTCATTTTTTTCATGCTGTTGACAATGAGATCGGTATCGACCGTATCGCCGCTCGACGACACGATCTCGGCCTGTTCGCATCCCGGCAGCCATTTGGTGTAGGCCCGGTAATCGGTCAGTATCGTGAAAACATGCTCACGCGGGGCTTCGAGATTGATGACAGCTTTAATCATTATTTCCCCTCAGGCGCCGGTGTCAGGTTGTATTTCTTTCCGCGAATCCAGCACACCAAACCCTGTTCGGTTTCGGCGAGCTCGATGATTTTCTCCCCTCCCTGATCCGAGACGGCAAGGTCGGGAGAAAAGGCGGAGACCTGGGATTGGAGAGCGTCAAGGCATTTCGACGCATTCATAAAAGATCTGTAGGAAGGAACGAGGCGGTGCCAGTTGGCCTTCCCCTGAATAGTGAGCGTCACCTGGCACTTCTTCTCACCATCCGCCTGAATGATCCACTCGAACTGGGAGGCCGGGATTTTCCCGCTGATCGTCCGGGTCAACACCATCTTGTTCCTGGTGTGAATGCATTCCAGAGCAAACTTCTCTTTGACCGGCCGGGTTATCTCGAATTCCGCGATCGCGAGATCCCCTTCCTTGGCGAGCAGCTTGGACTGGGTGACATGCGGCATCCATTCGTTATAGGTGTCGTAATCGGTCAGAATCTCATACGGCAGGCTTGCTGCGCATGGGAGACTGATTGAGGCCTTCTTGGTGTAGGATAAAAACGCCATAGGATTACTCGATCCTGGATACGAATAGAGCGAGAACCACGGCTGAAATCGCTGCCGCAGAGCCCGCTACGAGTTTTACTGTACCCCCGGTCGCATTGATCGAAAAATAGACCGCCAGAAGAAAAACGGCCAGAGCAAGAGTGGAACGAACCAGCGACATCGTGCGCCGGTTCAGCTTCGCCTCGCCCGACTCATGCTCCTGTCGATCGATGACCATCGCCAGGTCGTTATCGCGAACCTGCTCGAGCAACATCCCCACCTGCCTTGCGGCGGTGAGGAGCATCAAGCCCGAATTGGCCGCCCATTCCCGTCCCTTGTCCACCGTGAGCAATTCGTTGAAACGAAGGCGCAAGATCCGCGCCAGGACAGGCCAGAGCGACTCCGCTACGATGTCCGCCTTCGGGGCAATTTCTCCATTATATTGGCCAAGCAGGGTCCATTGTCGATGAAAAAGTTCCACGAACAGGGGACGCTGCATGCCGATATTTTCCAGCGTTCGCCAATAGTTCTCCAGGGCGGTGACGGACTCCGGAGTCACCAGATTGATCTTCAGTTCCGGCTGCAGACCGGAGAGCCCCCGCATCAGGCGCTGCTCTCCCGCATAAGGGTCATGCGAGGAGCAGATCCTCGACAGCATGTGCAGGGCGCGCGGGCTCTGGCCAGCGATCGTCGACGCCATGTACTGGAGCAGTTCGTAGTGCCACTCGACCGGGACGGGAGCCAGCACCGGAACGGTCCGGAACGTCAGGGCATCGGCACCGATCACGGCAAAGTTGTCCAGCCGCGTTTCCGCGTCGACAAGAGAAATGAGCAGAGACTGCTCCAGAAGACTCTCGACCAGGAGCTGAAGCTTCTTCTCAGCCTCGGGCGAATCGGATTGGAGCTCGAGCGCCCGAGCCTCCCCACCCGGCCCCGAATACACCAGACAATTGTCGGTTTGAAGATCCGGAATCAGGCGGGGAAAGCGCGTGACGCACCCTGCCGGGACGATGTCCAGATTCTCCAATATCGAGCGTTTTCGTCCGATATCCCGCGCCAGCCCGATCCACTCCTCGAACTGGCTCAGAGCCTGGCTTCCGGAAACCCGCGCTTCGATCTCGCCGCCGAGAATCCGAATCTCGCGGATGAATCCCTTCCATGAATCTTGCGCAAGCGGATTCGCCTCGTGGGAGTAAAACTCCACCACCACGGGCTTTTCCTGGTAGGTTCCGGCGAACATCTCGGCCCCGGGCGCGGCGTGCAAAGGCTGCAGGTCCGCAATCCGGCTCATCAGGGCATGGTTCGACATCGACCTTCCCGAAGGAACGCGATGGGCCTTGATCCTTCGCAGCTGTTTCAGGTGGGGACTCGGCAAGAGGTCCGCCCGACCGGAAAGGAAATTCCCGAACAGGACGAAGAGTCCACCCTTCTCTTCCAGCGCAAGCCGGAACCGAGTTGCCCGCGGCAGCGAGGAATAACGCGGGTCTCTGGCTCGGCCGCTGAGAAAACCGGACGAGACCAGCCCGTATTTATCCCAAACCGCCATCGGAACACCCTTACTCGGCGCCCCTGCCCAAGATGCTCCGGGGCATTAAATTCCAATCATTGTCTCCGATGCGGAGTGCCCGGTTTATGCGCTCTTGGCCTTATGGGATGTCTTGCCGCTCTCGGTGGCATCTTCAACCGCGGATGCCGCCTTGGAGACCCAATCCGCCGTCGCATCGGTGGTCTTCTTGAGGAGGTCGTTGGTCGCGCGCAGAACTTCCCGCGGATCCATGACGTTCATTCCGTCCATCGTCCGGCCGACGACGTCTTCCGACATTCTCGTGACCGACTTCAACGTGTCCTTCTTCTTGTCGTCGATCTTGTTGACCAGAGCGTCGGTCAGCGAATCCAGCGCCTTTTCAAACCTCTCCATCGCCTTGGAGAAATCCTCTTCACCCTCTACCACATTCAACGAACTCTGCAGCTGTTCCATGCCGAAAAGCGTCAACGCGGCGGAGAACCGCATCATCGAAACGATCAAACTTTGCATCTTCTCACCCCTCTGTTGTGGCACCTTCTGGAGCCGATTAACCACACCCAAGCTTGTTAATTGATGTTTAACATACCATGCATTAAAAGCTTCTTTCCAGACCAAATCCTCACGCCGCCCGTGGCGCGGATCCTGCCCGTGATCGCCCGTGCCATGGGAATCCGGCCGGGGTTTTGATCTCCACCGCCCGCACCCCGCCTTTCCGATCAGGAGAGGATGTCTGCGGCGGCTTTGGGTTCTTCCCCGTCCACCGATGAGGTTCGATCCATCCAATCCGCCACCGTTTCCGAGGAGACCCGGAGGATGTCATCGGTTGCCCGCAATATCTGGCGCGGGTCGATGATGTTTACCCCGTCGAATGAGGTGCTCACCAGGTCGTGCGCCATGTCGGTCACGGATGCCAATGCGGTCTGCTTCCCTTCGCCGATCTGGACCACGAGGGCCTCGGTGAGGGAATTCAAAGCTTCCTCGAATTTGTCCAGCACTTTGAGGGGATTCTGGCCCTCCTGCGTCAGAGAAACGGAGCTCTGAAACTGTTCCAGGCTGTAGAGCGTCAGCGCCGCCGAAAGGCGCATCATCGAAACTAAAACTCCTTGCATACCCACTCCTCGATTATTGTCGTGCCACGCGCCGGAGCAAATTCGTCAGCCAAACCGTCCACGCGCCCCAGAAACCGATAACAAGATACCCCGAAAAAGAGGCCTCGGTAAAAATATTATGATGAGTGGCCAGAGGGAAAAAAGCCAGAGCAAGCCAGACGGCGCTGGCGAATAACGCCCGGGTCCGCAATCCGCCGACGCGGCTGGGGCTCGTCTTCGATCGGGTCTGAAGCCGCAATTGGCGCCGCTCCATGACCTCCAGCGCGCGGAGCATCCGGCCCGGCCCGGCAAGCATCCATCCCGAAAGATCCGCCATGAGGGTGAGCGCCGCGCCGCCGGAGAGCATCCGGCTCTGGGCATCGCGCGCCACAAACTCCTCGCAGACTTTCCGGATCTGCGGGGCCAGGTCGAGCCCCGGCGCCAGTCTGGAGACCAGGCCGTCGGCAAGAAACAGCGATCGGATGTATTTGATCATTTCATGATCGACGTGCACTCCGTAGTAACGGCAGAGTGTCAGCATGTCGATCATGGCGATCGTCAGGCTTCTCCGGAAATGCGGCACGCCGCCCACCGCCGGCTCCCGGTACCAGAGGCGGCTGCGCTGCTCGAGCTCGCGCCGGAATCCGGCCAGGTCCGATTCCGCGGTAAAGGTGCAGACGTTCATGAACGCTTCGAAAATTTCATCGGTTTTGCCGCTCACGTAGGCGAGGTTCAGCTGGATCTTCTTCCTGCGCGCCTCCGAGGTCATGCGTCCCACGATGCCGAAATCCACATAGCCCACGACGTTGTCCTTCATGATCAGGAGATTCGCGGGATGCAGGTCGGCATGGTAGACGCCGAACCGGAAGGCGTCGCTGAGGAAGTTGTTGATCACGTTGGAAACGAACTTCGAGGGATCGAAACCGATCTGGTTCAACTCCTCCAGGCGGTGCAGGTCCTTGCGGTCCCTGAGGCGCAAATACTCCGACACGCTGTAACCCACGAGAAAGTCCATCGTGAGGATGCGCGTGCCCGTCAGATGCCAGTGGATGCGCGGCACCGATTCCGTCGGCGTCTCGCGCGCATTCCGCTCGAGGACCTCCGCGTAACTGGCCTCGCGGCGATAGTCCAGTTCGTCCAGCAGCCAGTGGTTGAACTCGCCGATCAGATCGCGCATGAAGTAAAGCGTCGTGATCTTGAAAAAGAGCACCACCTTGACGAAGCCGCGCAGCAGGGCTGTGTCCCGCATGAAAATCTCTTCGATGCCCGGCCTTTGGACCTTCACGGCGACCAGTGTGGAATCGGCCAGCCTGGCCCGATGCACCTGGCCGATCGAGGCCGCAGCCAGCGGGCTGTAGTCGAATTCCTGATAGAGTTCTTCCGGCGGTTTTCCCAGGTCCTTGATAAAGACTTCCCGCACCTGATCCCGCGGGAAGGGCGGGACCCGGTCCAGCAGGCTGAGTAGCGCGTCGCAGTACTCGCGCGGCAGGGTGTCGACCTGGAGAGAGAGAATCTGGCCGAACTTGAGGAAGCTGCCGCTCAATTCCTCCAGCATCAGGCGCAGCCGCTCGGGACCCGGAATCGTCTTCCGCCGCAGAATCCGGGCGATCACGACCGCGAGGAGGGTCCGGAAGCAAACCCAGGCGATAAAGAAGGCTCGTAGAAGGTAACTCCAGCGCGACATCATCGAGAGGCGGCTCCTGCCGGGCGCTGCAGACCGTCACCGGCGCGAGGGCCGAATATTTTCCCGAAAAAGATGTGTTTGCGCCGCGCCAGCATCTCGTCGATGTTCCGTTGCATCACCGAACAAACCCGCGCGGCCAGTTCCTTTACGGCCTGCGGATTTCCGGCGTCGGAAGGGGAGTAGCCGGAAAGCGGAATCGGCTCCAGATAGCGGATGTGCCACTTGGTCGGCAGCGGGACCGGCAGAAGGGGAAATGTCGGCGTGATCGGCAGGAAAGGCCAGCCGGTGTGGCGCACCACCAGCGAGCTTTTTACCTTCGCCAGGATCGGGAATATCTCGACGTGCCCGATCGTCGCGCACGGGATGATCGGGACACCGTTCTCGATCGCCATCCTGGCAAATAGGTTTCTGCTCATATCGCCCAGTTTGTAGGCGCCGCGGTACATGCGGAACGCGCCGTTGATTCCCTCGGGAAATATACCCACCAGCTCCCTGCGCGCAAACAGTTTTTGCGTGTTGACCTGCGAGGCCACCACCCCTCCCTGCCGCACGAGAAAATCCGACAGGAAAGGAAACTTGAACAGCGACGGTATGACCAGAAAGCGAATGTGCCTTTTCCTGTGGGCAAGAATGAGCGTCCGGTGAACCACGCCGTCGAACGGCATGAATCCGCGATGATTGGCCACCAGCAGGGCAGGATCGCTTTCAGGCACGTTTTCGATCCCCTCGACCTCCGCGCGCCAGTAGACGCGCGCCATGAAGGTGAACCACCAGTTCAGCCTGGCGATGTACTCGGGATTCAGGCCGAACTCGTCGTAGCTTTCCTTGACCCGTTCCGGCCGGCCCCACCCGCCGGCCGCGAGGAACTGCTTCAATGCCCGGGTGCTGCTGTCCTGCGGAACCACGTCGAGTTCGCGCGCCGCGCGCTCGTTCGAGATCGTCCAGTTGTATTTGATCCGGTCTGCTGCCTCTCCGGGGTAACGGGCAACGCCAGCCTTCCAGAACAACGACCGCACCGGCTTCTGGAGCACGCCGTTGACGGGCAGGCGGAAGGTTCCCGCTGCTTTCAGGGCGGCGCGAACCGGCACCGTGCCGGCCGGCGCTCCATTGAAGATCCCCCCGGCATCGGACAGGACGGCCCCCGCGAGGAATGCGGCAGCGTCGCGAAGGGAGAGCAGTTGCAATTGCGGGTCATAGCCCGCAAGCGGCACTACGAACCGGCTGGAGAGCATGTTCGTGATCAGGTCCCCCTCCTCCGGGTCCAGGATTGAGGTCAGGCGGACAGCCGCCGCCGAAAAGGCGGGGCCCGGCCGTGCCGGCGGGGATCCCGCTGCAGAAAAAACCGCCTGTTCCGCCTCGATCCACCGGCGCTCCAGCGAATCCTTGGGCAGGAGGGAGATGCGACCCTCTTCCAGCAACCCGGGATTTTTCATGCTCGAACCGTATGCAATCGCATGACTGCGCAACACCACGCGGCCGATCCCGGCTCGCGCTGCCCAATCGAGCAACTGGTGCAGGTCGCGCAGGTCGGATTCCTTTCGACGAACCGCCCTGCGCGACGGCACAGGCTCGAAAGGGAATATGAGAAGCCGCGGCAGGTTCACCCGCTCGAGATCCCCGGGAAGCCTGGATTGATCGAGAAATGTGACGGTGCATCCGCGACCTTTCAAATCCTCGGCGGTGGCCCGGGCCAGCGCACCGGCCCTGCCGCCGATTGCGACATTCGTGTGGCTCATAAGATTTTGGCTTTGCCTCCCGGTTCGGGAAAACCGGGCTGCTTTCTGATGGAATCGATCTGGAGGGAATGGCGCTGCTCATGAGACGCCAGCAACTCCAGGACGCCATAGATATCCTGATTTCCCACAAGAGGATGAACCACGCGGAAGCGGGTCAGATCCCAGTCGCCGCAGGGCTCGACCAGGTCGAGCGTGGCCTGCCGGATATCCCGGAGCAGATCGCGGATCCGCGCACGGGCCAATCCCAGGATCGGCTGCATCCGGGTGCTGGCGTCCATCTTGAACAAAGGCACCGCGAACAGCATCGACTGCATCGGGCGCGGCATCAGGTTCACAAAGAAGGAAAGGGGGCCCACCACCAGCGGCGATTTGAACACGAAGTCCGGGATGACCCTCGAACTGAAAGGGATCTGGTCCAAGGTCACGCGCTCAACCGCTCCCCCCTCCCGGTCTCCCGCCGACAAAACCTTCTTCAGGTAGCTCTGCCAGACGGCTTCCCCCAGTGCCACGTGATGCGCCACCTGGCCGGCCGACCATGAATTGCGCGAAGGTTTGTAATCCAGTTGATTCTGGTCGAACCGTTCAAACTTGCTCAGAAAAACGGCGCGCTCGTGCTGCAGCCGGTCGACAGTCCTCTCCAGCGTTTCCTTATTCGTCATAGCAAAAATTTCCACCTCACAGGGAAATGGCGTCGGGCGCCATTCGGGTTAAACCATGCCCCCGTCCACCGGCAGGACCTGCCCGGTGATGTATCCGGCCCCGTCACCCGCCAAGAAAACAACCGTTTGAGCGACATGCATCGGTGAGCCGGGCGATCCCATCGGGATCTGGGCGAACATGGTCTTGCGGGCGGCCTCGGGTATGTCGGCCAGCATGTCGGTTTCGATGAAGCCTGGTGCAATGGCATTTACACGTACTTTGAATCGCGCCACTTCCTTTGCCAGGGCGCGCGTAAACCCGATGACGCCGGCCTTTGAGGCGGAGTAGTTGGTTTGACCGGCAAGGCCGATCATCCCGCTGACACTTACGATATTGATAATCGCGCCGGAACCCCGCTTTACCATGCTCATGATGACGCTTCGGGAATAATTGAAGGTCCCGCCCAGGTTGGTATCCAGAACCTCTTTCCACTTCTCCGGGTCCATCCGCATGAATGCGCCGTCACGCTTGATGCCGGCGTTGTTGACCAGCAAAGAGATGGGCCCAAGAGATTCCTCGATCTGTTTCACGACTTCCGAGGCGCGCTGATAATCCCGGACATCCGCACGATAGGCGGAGGCGACCCGGCCCTCGGCCCGCAAGCCATCGGCGACCTTCTCGGCTGCCTCCGCACTGCTGTTGTATGTAAACGCAACCTTCCAACCGGTGCGCGCCAATTCCTCGACGATCGCCTGGCCAATACCCCGGCTTCCACCGGTCACCAGGGCGACTCGATCACGTTTTTCATCCATGTCGATACCCGCTGCGGCGATGAGTGTGAATGCGATGTAATTATGTACGCTATCCTGAGTGGCAGGCGGCGAAGCCAGTGCTCTCCCAAATCCTGCGCCGAGCCCCTGAGTTGCCTGGGAAAGGGCAATGATACTTCGCGCCAGCGCCCTCGACAACCCTGAAAATGCGACAATGGCAACCGCAGATAAACGCTGATAGACAATCGGACACGGATGATCCTGGCGCGGCACGGCCGCAACAGCAATGCCAACCGCCAAGACCGCGAAGACCTCGAAGAATCTGTTATCCAGATCCTTTCCTGAACTCGAGCTCGGCGGGATACGCTTCTGCGCTCCAAGCATGGACGGCTGATATGGCGCTGTGCTCCAGTGTTGATCAGCGTTTGTATTCGTCCATCTGCGGTTCCATTCCGCGCCTTGTGGTTTCCCGGGGCGGAGGCGCATATAATTGCTGCCCGATCGGAAGCCCGATGGCTTTTAAGGATAATCCTGTCATTGAGTTTTCAGGCGACTCAGGCTATAAGTTCCAATCCAACTGCCCCCAAAAGGAAAGAAACCGATCTTGAGAAAATCATCAGGTCCGATTCTGACACTGATCTTCATGGTTATCACCGGGTCCACGCTCCCCGCGCAGACGGCCGGAAAAATCCTCAGCGTGCAGGGGAGGGCCGAGGTGCAGAAAGGCGCCGCAGCTCCCTGGCTGCCGGCAGGAAACCTTCAGGTGCTCAATGACGGCGACATCATCCGGACGCTAGCCCAGAGCCGCGTGGTCATTCTGCTGTCCGACGAGACACAGATGAAGCTCAACGCCAGCACCACCCTCGAGTTGCGATCCGTACGGCAGACCAGCAGTCTCCTGTCCCGCGTGGCTCAGACGAGCGCATCCCAGGGAGATCAGAGCCTGCTGAACCTGGCCTCCGGGCAGGTCTGGATGCGCTCCAAGCTCAAGCCGGCAAATGTCAGAGTTATGACCCCGTCGGTCACGGCGGCGATCCGGGGTACCGAGTTCGACCTGAAGGTTGCCGGCGACGGGGAGTCCGTGCTCACCATGCTCGAAGGCCTGGTCGATTTCCGCAACGACCAGGGTGCGGTCCTGGTGGCTTCGGGAGAGCAGGCGCGCGCGCGCATCGGCCAGGCGCCGACCAAGAGCGTGCTCCTGCGGCCCCGGGATGCCGTGCAGTGGGTTCTCTATTATCCGGGTGCCGTCAGCACGGCCGATTACCCGTTTCTGAACCAGACCAAGGAGCAGCTCCAGGCGACCCTCGCCGCCGCCGTGTCGCGGCGCGCCGCAGCCCCGGCCGAGCTTGACAACCTTATGACGCTGGCCCGCGCCCAGCATGATTTGGGCCGGAGACAGGAAGCCGAGGCGACGCTGAAGGAAATCCTGGTTGCCGCGCCGCAGCGCGCAGACGCGTTGACGGACCTCGCCTGGATCGATCTCGAGACCAATCGCACAGCAGATGCCGTCACCCTGCTCAAACGGGTGGAACCCGGGACCGACCGGTCGATCGTGGCCCTGGCCATGGCCTACTATCGCCAGGGCGACGCTCAGCTCTTCTTCGAAACCATTCGGCAGGCCGATCCGGATCGGTCCAGCATGGCCGCCACGCAGCGGGCTTTCTCCGAGCTGATGTACGGCAACGCCGAGGAGGCAAAACGGCTGCTCGAACGCATTCCGGCTGGAGACCCGAATTACGCCATGGCCCAGGGTCTGCTCTCCAACGTACAACTGGCACAGAACGACAAGGAACAGGCCATGCAAGCCGCTCAGCGAGCCGTGCAGAGCGGACCGCGAGCCCCCAGCGCATATCTTAATCTGAGCCTGGCGCAACAGAGTTATTTCCAGATACCGGAAGCCTTGAAATCGGCGGAAAGAGCTCTCCAGCTCGATCCTGATTTCGTCTCAGCGCAGGTACAGGTGGCCAAACTGCTCTTTGCCAGCGGGGACACGCGCCGTGCGGAACAGATCGCACGTCAGGGCCTGGCGCGCAATGCCTCGGAGGCAGCCCTGAACTCCCTGGTCGGGTTCATCCTTCTGGCCCAGGCGAAAACGAAAGAGTCGAAGACTTATTTTGAGAAATCCATCTCCCAGGATGGAACCCGGGGCGAGCCTCATCTCGGTCTGGGCATCGCCTCGATGCGCCAGGGCCGGTCGCTCGAGGCGACGCAGTCTTTCCTGATCGCTTCCACGCTCGAGCCGCAGATCTCGCTCTACCAGAGTTATCTGGGTAAATCCTTTTACGATCTGCGCCGTTTCGAGATGGCCCTGGATGCCCTGAGCAATGCCGCCACGCTGGACCAGAAGGACCCAACGCCGCACCTCTATTCCGGGATTTTTTACAATGACCTGAGCCGCCCGGCCAAGGCGGTCCGAGAGTTCTCGCGTTCGATCGAGCTCAACAACAACCGCGCCGTCTACCGAAGCCGGTTCCTGCTGGATCAGGATAGTGCGACGCGAAACGTCAACCTCGCCACAGCCTACAACCGCCTGTACCTTTCGGAGTGGGGCAACTACGAGGCGCTCAAATCCCAGATGGCTGATCCGGCAAACAGCTCGACCCACATCTTCCTGGCGCAGACATTCCTGAATCTGCGAGGACGGACACAGGCCGCCGGGAGCGAGCAGCTGCTCGCCAGGATGTTGCTTCCGGTTAACGCGAATTCCTTCAACTCCTTCAACGACTACACGACGCTATTCGAAGCACCCCAGGCCAAATGGACGATTGCGGGCCAGGTCGGAAGCTTTGATACCTACGGGTCAACTTTGATTGCCAGCGGTGGCACCAGCCGGTTCGCATACGGAATGGTGGGCAGCTATTCCCAAACCGACGGCTTCCGGCCCAAAAACGACGACAGACTCAGCTTCGACGGCATCGCCCAGTTCAAGTTGGCGCTTACTCCGCACAGCGATCTGCTTTTCCTTTACAGCCATGGCCAGCAGAATGCCGGCGACATTGCGCCCGCGCTCATCGGCCTTGAAAACAACGAATACCGGCGCCAGGGCACCCGACGAAACCGCGCGGAAATCGGATATCACCTGCAGCTCCGGCCCGGATCCGACTTTATGGTCTATTTCTCGGGTGAAAAGTTCGAGACCGTTGCCGACAACGACCACTATTTTCCGAATCTTTTCGGCGCCGGCCTCCAGGGAGGTCTGAGGTCCTCCCGGAGAAATCCGGATCTGGACCTGCAGGAATCCCACATTGTCAAGATCGGCTCTCTTGCGCTTCGCTATGGCCTGGACATCTTCGAGGGACGAGCGCGTGACCGGCGCACGATTCCCTGCTGCCTGCCCCAGTTCGACACCGACTTCGGCGAAACCATCGAAGTGCAGGACGTGAAGTATCGGAATGCCTTTCTTCATGCCGACTACACGCTGCACCCGCGGCTGGTCCTGACCGGCGCCCTGCACTATGACTGGTCGAACGACAACAACTTCGACAACGCGCCCGAGGAGCCGTCGAAATCGCTCTCGAAGTGGAGCCCGCAGGCCGGGATCTTCTACTCGCCGTTCGATTCGACCACCCTGCGCTTCGCCTACATTCAATCGATGCAGACCCATACGCGCGAACGGCTCGCGCCGACGAACATCCAGGGTTTTGTCATCACCCAGAACGATCCCAGACTATCGCAGAACACCAGTTACAGTTTCGGCTGGGATCAGCGGTTTGGCCGCAGCGCCTTCTTCCGCGGCAGCGCTTTTTATCGGGACCGTATCACACCGGTCCTCGCCGAGGGCGACCTGGGGTTCGTCCCTTCGACGACGATCAATCATTTCCACGGCGCCGACCTGGTCTGGAACCAGCTGCTGGGGGAAAACTGGAGCCTGGTACCTCAATACTCAGTCATCCGGAGCGAGGATGTGAACTCGATCCGCCACGAGCACGATGCCGCGCTGCGGCTCTTCTACATTTCGCCGCGCCGCTTCTGGATCGGCGCGACCGAAAACTACATCAGGCAGGGGGGCGTTTTGGGGACCAGCCGCGTCCATGCCAACTTCGGCACGACCGATCTGAGCGCCTCCTATGAGTTGCCGCGCAAGCGCGGAGTGATATCATTCTCCGTCATCAATCTGTTCGATCATCGTTTTGCAATCCTGGTGGACCCGTACGCCCTGGACCCGCGCGTGCCGCGGCGTCAGTTCCTGGGCACGATCCGCTTTAACTTGTAACTAATTTCGGGGACAGGCCACTCAACCTCGAAATTATGGGTGGAACTAAATGCATCATATGACCGGTGAATTTCGAGGTTGAGTAGCCTGTCCCCGAAATTAGGAGGCTTGAGATGAGCGACCAAAAATCCAGGAAAAAGTGGGTGCGGCATTTGTCCATGCTGATCATCTTTTTCGGATCGCTGTTTTTCGCGGCGCTTATGGAGCTTCTCCCGGTGTTCTCGACACTGGAACGGGCAGCTGAGGATTATGCCTTCAGCATCCGCGGCACCCGCTCCCCCGCTCCGGAGATTGTCGTCGTCAGCATCGACGAGAGCTCGCAAAAGGAGATCGGCCCATATCCATGGCCGCGCTGGGTCTATGGAGTGCTGCTGAATAAACTCAAGGAGGGCGGTGCGAAGGTGGCCGTTTTCGATGTGCTCTTTGACCAGGCCAAGGGTATCGACCCTCAAACGGGATTGGATTCCGACCAGAAATTTGCCGAGGGGATCAAGGATTTCGGCAAGGTAGTGCTTGGCAGGGATGTTTCGACAACTTCCGATCAGCAGTTCGTTCTTCAGCTGATCCTCGAACCGCTGCCCCTATTCGTCGAAGCCGGTGCGATACCTGCGTTCGTGACGACACCGACCGATCCGGACACCAGGGTCCGCCGTTCCGGCTGGATGGTAAAAGGCGAATCCACCCTGGCCACCGAGGCGCTCTATCAATACACCGGCCAGCGCGTGCGGCTTGAGGGCGACGCGTTTTTCATCGGCGACTACAAGGTGCCGGCGAATGTCTCCCCTCTCGACCCGATGACTTTCACCATCAGCTATGCAGGGCCAGCCCACACCATACCCACCCGTTCGGTTTACCAGGTGCTCGACGGGACCATTCCGAAGGGTTTCTTGAAGGACAAGATCGTGTTTATCGGTGCGGACCTGGCAGCCCTAAACCGGACCGGCGGGCCGGCGGTGGACCGCTTCCCAACACCCGTGGATGTCGAGGGCGTGCTCATGCCCGGAGTGGAGATCCACGCCAACGCCCTGAATACGCTCCTGACGCGCTCCTTCATTTCCACCGGGTCACTCAAGATGATCTGGATTCTGCTGATCCTGTTCGCGATCCTGACCACCGTATTCTGCACCACGCTTCGGCCCCTTGCCGCCGGTCTGGCAACGCTGATGACGATCGTCGTTGCCTCGATTGCGGTCTATTTTGTTTTTATTCACTACAACTTCTGGCTTCCCTCGGTCAAACCGGTCGCGATTGTCACGCTCATTTACAGCGGTAACACCCTGATGCAGTACCGCCTCGCATCGCGCGAAAGGGCCCAGATCTCGAAAGCCTTCAAACATTACGTATCCGCAGAAGTCCTGGGCGAACTGATGAAGAATCCCGAAAACCTCGGATTAAGCGGCCGCGAAGTGGAAGCGACAGTTCTCTTCACCGACATCGCGGGATTTTCGAAGATTTCCGAGAAAATCACTCCGCAGGAACTGACCCAGATGCTGAACCAGTATTTTGAGCTGCTGACCAGCGTCATCATGAAGGAAGGCGGGATGGTCAACAAGTTCATCGGCGATGCCGTGATGGCGATCTGGGGCGTCCCACTGGACAATCCCAGCCATGCCATCCAGGCATGCCGGGCTTCGCTGCAGATGCATCGTGCCATGCTCACAATGGACCCGATCAAATGCCGCATCGGCCTGAATACGGGCAAGATGATTGCCGGCAACATGGGGTCCAAGGAGCGGTTCGAGTACACCGTCATCGGAGACGCCGTGAACCTCGCCTCGAGGCTGGAGGGCGTAAACAAGCCCTACCACACCGACATCATGATTTCCGAGATAACCGAAGAGAAAGTGCGAGGAAATTTCCTGCTGCGCGAGGTCGACATGATCCGCGTGATGGGAAAGCAGGAACCGGTCCGCATCTACCAACTGCTCGACGAGATGGAGAACAAAGAGGCCGTGGAACATCAGCGCTGGTCGGAAATGATCGATTCCTTCAATCCCGCGCTCGAGGCTTACCGCAAATGGCAGTGGGAAATGGCAGTGGGCCTGTTCGAACGGCACACCCAGCTGTTCCCGGAAGATTACGTCGGAAAGATTTACCTGGAGCGCTGCCAGAGCTTCTTCTCAAAGCCGCCTGCAGAAGACTGGGACGGCATCTACCAGATGGAGACCAAGTAATTTCGGGGACAGGCTACTCTATTCCCGAATTCCGGTGGAGCATTCGCTCGAACGCAGTATGAAAATTCGGGAATAGAGTAGCCTGTCCCCGAAATTACAAATTACTGTTTGTTGCTCTCGTCTTCGGTGAACTTTTCACCGGCGGATTTGCACGCTTCCATCCAGGTCGCGCCCTTCTCCATCCAGACGGCAGCCAGTGCTTTGGCCTTGTCCTGGATGTCGGAGCCCGCGTCTTCGGGGATGGTAACGAGAGCCTTCATCTCATCCCAGACCTTGGTGGCGCTTTCCTGGGGCGTCTTCATCATCTCGAAGCTCTTGTAGCAGCTGCCCAGTGAAATCGCCAGCGCGCTCTGGAACAGTTCGGGGATCAGCTTGCGGTCGAATTCATCAGCCATGCAGGGGATTATAGACTCTCGCGGGGTGACGTTCAATTCCCGAAATCGAGACCCGCTTTCGAGCCGCCCGGCGGCAGCTCACTTTTTCCTGCCTTTGACCTGTTCGATCAGCCGGTTATTCCCCTCAACCGAGAGCGGCCAATGGGCTGTAGCGGCTGAGCGCGGGTAGATCGGATCCCGATAGCCTTCGTACAGCTCTGTGCGCAGGTGGGAAAGCATATGGTGTCCCGACCGGCGCTCCCTCTCGGCGCGCAGGGCCGCGATGTCGATCGGACCCACGACGATGCGTTCCCCGGGCCCCGGCTCGGCCTGAGAGAGGATCCGTCCATCGTAATCGACGATCATGCTTCCGCCGGGCCAGCTGAAGGGCGGATAATTGGCGAGCCGGGCCCCTTGGTTGGCAGCCACGACAAAGGCCATGTTCTCGAGTGCGCGGCAACGGTTGACGAGGGTCCACCAGTCGGTGGGTACGGCCGCCCCCCACGGGTCCATATAAGCCGAAACGCGGATTAAAACCTCGGCGCCTTTGAGCGCGAGCTGCCGGATCGCTTCGGGAAAGAGCCAGTCGTAGCAAATCGCGGCGCCAAGCCGGCCCAGATCGGTTTCAACCACCGGAAACGGATCCGCCCCATAATCCGGGATATCGTGCGGACTGGCGTGCACTTCCCAGGGGATCCAGGGATGGGTTTTTCGGTATTTGGCCAGGATGCCGGTCGGCCCGATCAGGCATGTGGTGTTGAACACAACCCCCGGATAGGCATCGTCCCTCTCGATGAAGGTCCCGGTCTGGATATGAATGCCATAGTGCCGCGCCCGCAAACGATAACGCTCCGTATGCTCATTCGGCAGGGCGACGGCCAGGTGCTCCGTCAGATCCGCAACCGTCGTGTAGACCGGCGGCGTGTGGGCGAACTCGGGAAAAACCACCAGCCGGACAGGGAAAAACGGCTCGTAACCGAGGACCGCGGAGTCGATCATCTCCAGCATGCGGTCGACGCGCGAGGCGATCTCGTCCCGGGAGTTCGGGCTCGGAAAGTCCGTCTGGCAGCAGGCGGCGTAGTATCGGTCGATGGTCGGCATAGGTCCGGGAAGAATAACACAAATGAAGTGGGCAGTGACCGGGCATAGACCAGCGGCATTTCTCCCCGGTTTCGGGGGAGACAAAGCCTCATGGCTTCAGTACAATCACTGCCAAACCTAACCGAAGGAGTCGTTACCGTGGAAGTTAAATTCGAAGAGGTAAAGCGGCTGCTGCCGCAAAAATTCCCCTTTCTGATGGTGGACAAGGTCATCGAGCTCGAAAAAGGAAAACGCGCGGTCGGAATAAAAAACATTTCCGGGAATGAAATCCACTTCCTCGGGCATTTCCCGCACATGGCGGTTTTCCCCGGAGCCCTGATCCTGGAAGGAATCGCTCAAACCGCGATTATTTTATTCTGCAAGAGCTACGAAGGCGAAGTCCCGGCTCTCAGCGACCCGGATGTCCTGTTCTTCTTCGGCGCGGTAAACGCCCGCTTCCTCAAGATCGTGGTGCCGGGAGATCAACTCCTGATGGAGGTCGTCATCGAAAAGGCCTATTCCACGGGCGGGATGATCAAGGGTGTGGCCAGGGTCGACGGGCAGGTGGTCGCGAAAGGCGACATGACTTTCGGCGTCAAGCGCCGGGCCGAGATGCTCGGCAGCTAAAAAACATCAGCCACAGATTCCACGGATTTCACTAAATGGATTTGAATATTCAGTGAAATCCGTGGAATCTGTGGCTGTTTTTTTATCGGTCTACTTTACTGCGCCCTTGCCTTCCTGGATCTTGGTGATCTTGTTCATCGGGACCGTCACCTTCTCCACCAGGCCGCTGGGCCAGCGGATCTCGACGGAATCGATCTTTGCCGTCGATCCGATCCCGAAGTGGAGGCGTTTCGTGCTCTGGCTCGAGTAGCCGTTGCCGCCGTTGACCTCGCGCATCAGGCTCATCCCGCCGGCTTTGAGGGTGACCCGGGCGCCGATCGCGTCGCGGTTGGACTTGGTCCCCGTCAGGCGCAGCTCCACCCAGTTGCCGGGCTTTTCTGTCGCGCCGCGGTACAGCAATCCGGGCTGGTCGGCGTTGCTCTGGTAGAAATCGAGAATCCCGTCATTGTCGAAATCACTGACACCGATGCCGCGCCCGTCGAGATCGTTGTCCACGCCGGCTTCGGCGGAGATTTCCTTGAACGACTGGGTCCCGAGGTTGCGGAACAGCTTCTTTTTCTGGTAGCCGCTCCAGGTCATAGTGCCGATGCTGGGCCAGTTGTTTACGTTGGTGAAATCGATCCCCGGCATGATGATCATGTTCACCAGAACCGGGATGTAGTTTTCCTTGCCGGCCGAGCGCAGGCCGTTCACGACGAAGATATCCTGCCACCCGTCGTTGTCAAAATCGCCAAACTTCGCGGCCCAGCCCCAGAGCGTCATGCAGGTACCGGTTTCCTTGGACAGGTCCGTGAAGGTGCCGTCACCATTATTGTGCCAGAGCATGTTGCACTCTTTCATGTACTCGTCGGTGATGTTGGTGACGTAAATGTCCATCCAGCCGTCGTTGTCGTAATCGGCGATATCGACGTTCATGCCCTTCTTGGTGTCGAACCCGATCGCCTTCTCCGTGACCTCGCGGAAAGTGCCGTCGCCGTTGTTGATGTACAGCCGGTCGGTTCCATAATCGCAGGCCAGGTAGATATCCTGGAGGCCGTCGTTGTTGAGGTCGCCGTGCCCGATGTCGAGCGTCCAGCCGGTGTGCTTGGTGAAGCCGGCCTTCTCGGTGGTCTCGACAAAGTGCCCCTTGCCATCCCCCTTCCAGAGAGTGACGCCGCCGCCGTTGACGGCGTTGTCGAGATCGTTCGGGAGGACGTTGGGGGTCTGGTACTCGAGCAGGTTTACCGGCTTGAAATAGTTGCCGAACATCAGGTCGAGGTTGCCGTCGTTGTCGTAGTCGAAAGCGACGGCAGCGATGGTGTTCCCGAACTTGTTCAAGCCGGACGCGGCACTGACATCCTTGAAGGCGCCATTGTGCTCGTTGTGATAAAGGATGGGCGTGCCGAAGCGCGCCACCAGCAGATCCTGCCAGCCGTCGTTGTCGTAATCGAACCACAACGCGTCCGCGACGATCGACGTCGGGTCGTTCCCCTTCCCCACCCCGGCCTTTTCGGTCACCTCGGTAAAAGTCAGGTTGCCGTTGTTGTGCAGCAGGTGGCTGGTCTTCCCGT